>JGI2172J19969_10000007_pt1 | contig 61291 bp, 59 predicted proteins | sample DeeMarSWOR230_32_FD_19969 | JGI IMG/M metagenome (IMG submission 19969)
CTGACAAAAGGAGATATCTCCCGCAAACTCTCTATTTTTGTTTGTTAATAAAGGCAGACTATAACATATACAAACGGTTCGAAGATAATTTAGAGCTCATGATCAGTGTACTTCTATGGGCGAAAAACATGGGAGGTGGTTTTCGGTGTCTCGAGTGTTTATTTCTTGAGATTGATCTCCATCGTAGAGATGTTTCTTGGGTTGCCGCCTTCTCTTGGGGTTATTTCTTCAGTTCCGATTGAAATGGCGTGTATTTTGGTGTCTTTTAAGAATCGGTTCCGAGTGATTTCAGCAACATCAACAGCTGTGCTTATAGCACGGCCACGTGCCTTCAGTGTAATGTCTGTTCCGTTGCCCATGTTAAAAGCGGTGATGACTGCCATGACATAATTAATTGGAGGTTTATTTCCAACGTAAACTACATTCTGCTCTTTGCTAGCTTTGGAAGACGTTTTGCGGATCTCAACCTTTTTTTCTTTTGCCGCTTCTTTGCTTTCAACTTCAGTTTTTTCGCTTCTATTTTGTTCTTTTTCTGACACACAATGCACCTCCTGCTTCTGGATTTTCTTGTACTACTTATTTCTGGAAACTGTTGGATTAAGCTTGCACTAACTCACCAGTCGCGAACCTGTTTCCAACTCTCGTTATTCTGAACTTGACTTGTTCTCCTTGTTTGGTGTTCGGCACAAATATGATGAAGCCTTCAATTTTTGCGATGCCGTCGCCTCTTCTGCTTATGTCCTCGATTCTGGCTTCGTATTCCTTATCAACTTCAACAGGTTGATTCCGGTTGAATCCGTATGAATGTGACATTCTATCACCTCACTTGATTTGTCAGCTAGATTTACTCGTAAAAAAAGCAAAATCGTCGTTACCGTTCTACCCTTTTCAGAAAGCGCCTAACTGCTACTCGTGTTACACCAGCCTTCCTTATTAACATTTGTATGTACACTGCGCTGTAGATGGCAGTCTACTTTTTCTTGCTTCAGATGTGGTGTATAATATGGAGACAAAGACTGTGGCGCAGGTCCTTGATTATTTATTACGTACATAGCTTAATATGTGACCAGGCATATTATATAGAGGTAGAATTTTCTTAGAGAATATTGACAGAAGGCTTTGCTGCGTTTTGTCGTTTGTCTTTTTCCATTCTACTAAAAAGTGTGAGGTGAAAAATATGAAATTGGAAAACAAACAGTTAGGGAGATCAGCGCAATCGTGGATGAGCAGGGTAGAGAGAATGACACCGCTTAACGTGGACCATAATTCTGAATTAAGAGATTAGCTGCAATACGTCATTTCGGAAGCAGAAAAGAACAAGGACTTTAAGAAGAAAGATCAGTTCCTGAGCTTGCTAAAAGATCTTAATGCTGTCTAGGCTATTTGCACGGGTAGAGGGCATTTATGATTTGTCTCTTTCTGGGTTTCATTTCATCATGCTTCACATAATTATTTCCAAAATTGAAAGAGCAGGAGCCACTTCAAAAGAGAAAGCTGTGACAATTGAAGAAGCTGAATCAGACTTGCAAGAACGACAATGGCTAAATTATTTTGCTGGAGCTTTCCTCAGCGAAATAAAAAAGACAAAAAATGTTACATCTAGAAACAAGCGTGTTGCGAAACACTTTGTCATCGTTTTTGCCGTTTAAGATAGGCAACTGTAAACAGTCTGCCATTTTCTAGGCGAATATTTTGAACGCTTACTGGTTTCCATCCATCTTTCCCTAAAACATTTAACTCATCTTGGACGCTTTCTATTCTGTATTTTCCTTCTGTCATAAAACGGCCAGCTGAACTCTTCTCTTAAGCGGAAGCACTTCGTACACCCGCTTTACCAATTTAGTCACACCTCAAACACTAATAATCCCCCAATGAAACAGTAAATATCTTTGCTAGGAATACTATTTCTCTCTGCGGATGTTTTCAACCACGCGCGCGTGTGCTTCGTTATCTATGTTCTGCAGAAGTTCCATCAGTTTTTTTCCTTCTCTTTTTAGTTCTATTTTCGAGACGGTGTTTTGCATTGGACAAAGGTCATCCACTACTATTCCTTCTTGTTCACTGTAGATTACTGGATAGATTCGACATCCCAAAGGTCTGTGCCTATAAATCTGGCAGCGACATTTTTCAACATCATAGAAAACGCAGAGTCCGTGGCGATTTTTCAGTCTAGCAAAGCCGTGCCTGTCGTATCGCACAAACTTCTGTCTGTCATAGCCCAATCTCTCTAAACGTTCAATGTCTGCATTAGAGAGCAGCATTTCCGTTTTTTCACAGCACACTCCGCAATGCGAACAACGCATGAACAGATTCTACTTTCACCCTCCTTTAATGCTTTTATGGAGTACACGATTTAATGGAAAGAACTTCTAACGCCGCCTGTCCAATATGTGCAAAAGGTTTTATCTCTGACAAGCCCAAAAAAGTATTCCATGAGAGCTATAGACGCAAAGATTCTCGAGGAACTAGAGATGTTTTATGGGGACAAAGACTGTTTCTATCCACTTCGCGANTGGTTTGGGACCGCAGAAGTACACTGGGCTAATCTGGAACGTCTCTTCATGGTTGCAGATTATGCAAAGAAGCACAATCCTTCCGTAGCTGAGAATATAACTGCATATAGTGNACGAATTGTTGACTTATTTCACCAAACCAAGGATTATGCTAGTGGGTGGGATTCCGAGCANAAAGAAAACCACAGANTTTCTACCGAGGATTATGTAGAGGCAACAGATGAAAGTTGGGATGCCTTAGATAAGTGGACAGTTACCCAAGAAAAACTGCGACGTTTAGTCTTGAAATTTGTGGAATTTCTGTACTCTGTTGTCTCCGAATCGTAATGCCGCGCGCATCCTTACCTTCTCTTCTGTTTCTTTCCCCACGAGATACTCTCGTTTTAAATCATCGAGGGTACAGAAATGCTAGAGTCAAGTAGCGTGACTATCTCGTTGTAATGTTTCAGAAATTCTCGACCAGCTTCTGTTCTCTGATAGGTTACTTTTCGCGCTGTCACATCTATCCGAATAAGATCACTTGACCTCAATAAATTCAAGTATCGCCCTGATTGTTTGGAGCTTATGTTACAATGAGACATAATATTCGTCCAACAAGTTGGTTTCCGCAAATTCCCCAGAATTTCCGCTAGGATCTCGAATTTGCTACGATTTCTATCGAGCACCTTTCTCGGTATTAACATGCCATACTGGCCTTTAGAAATACTTTTCCTCTCCATTTCTTTTTCCAACTTTCCCATCCCGTCTTCACCAATTTTTCTCTTAGCTCAGGTTTTTCCGCAACCCATTCTAGAAAAGTCCAAAAACGTCTTTTATCTTCCAGTCTTTCTGCTGGAACTCCCATCTCTTTGCACCATCTCATGTAGCCTCGTTCAACTTTTTCTTGGAGTTCACCTGTAGCTTCCACTTCTTCCACCTTGAATCCCAGTTCTATCAAGTGTCTACGTATACCAGAGAGAACGTATCCTGAGCATACTTTGAAATTTGTTTCCACTTCAGGCTGCATAACCTCAACGATTTCATCGGCGATTTCAACTGCGTCATCCAAATATTTTTTATTCTCAAAATTTGGCGGCTGGAACGATGAAACTGGAATTCTGCGTTCCATATATCTGGGATCTGGAGGCTTGATGGCACCGATCACTACACCTAATATAAGGTCTCCCCATCCCGCATCATCTATCAAAATCACATTCACATTTTCATACATAACTAATCTTAACTTCCATATTTAGACTTCATCTAACACTCAATTCTCTAGTATTTTAAAGAAAACCGAGAAACAGCGAAGTACACCTCTCGCGCGCTATCCGAAATTACGTGAGCACGCACATGACCAACGTAGGGGCTTTTTGGTTATACATCTATTTTTCTTTGACTACCCATGTTTTCACGGCTTCTTCGACAGCTCTGGATAAGTCGCCCTTTCTCCCGCCAAACCTCTCAATAGTCTTGAACCTAAGCTTCTTNTCCAGTTCATCAGAAAGGTTTACGCTGACTCGGCCCATCTAATTACCAACCACCATTTTTTTATTTCTTATACACGCGCTCGCGCGCGCTAGATGTTTTTCCAATAAGCAAATTGGCTCATGCAAGGTGTTGCTTTTGTTTTTGTTATCATTTTCCATCCATCTTTAATTTGCTTATCCACATAATACATTATATGCTTAGACACTTATAAACATATTGGTTTCAACACTTAAGCGTTTAAGCACTATAGATATTATTTACTAAAGACCTTATTTAGAAACGTAAACGATCAGAGATGGATGCTGTTATAATCTGGAATTGGTGGGGCCGCGGGGATTTGAACCCCGGATCACCAGCACCCCAGGCTGGTATCTTAGACCACACTAGGAGAATCTGCACCAAGATTTCAACACTTAAGCGTTTAAGCACTATAGATATTATTTACTAAAGACCTTACTTAGAAACGTAAACGATCAGAGATGGATGCTGTTATAATCTGGAATTGATGGGGCCGCGGGGATTTGAACCCCGGATCACCAGCACCCCAGGCTGGTATCTTAGACCAATCTAGCACTTCTGGAACTAGGATAGCATCCTATTCAGACACTGTAACTAGACGACGACCCCGCAAGATGCAGTTTATTTAAGGTTTCTAAAGAGTCTTTTGCCTTCATATTCACGCGCATTAGATGGATATGCTTTTCCAAAGTTTCTAGACTGATCAGAGACTCTTGGGTTTAGAAGGTTATAGATGTGAAGGTTCTTTGAAGACGTTGCTGAGAAGATATTTAAGATAGCAATCCAAGAGAAAGAAGAGTATGTAGTTGCTTACGTCGGTAAGTGGCTGAGAATCCAAGGATTAGATTACATGATTGTTGAGAGTAGAAGTCAATTTGAATAAAAGTTAGTGAGCTCGTGTGATTTTCAGGCGAAAGCTTTTATTGGAGTTGAAAACTAATTTTGGCAAATGCGGATTAGATGATGAATTATGGCTTTACAGAAAGGGGATTTTATTCTTTTAGAGCTTGTGGGAAGAGTGAAAGAGACAGGTGATGTTTTTGACACAACTGTGGAGGAGACAGCGAAGAAGGAACGGTTATACAAGGAAGGAGAAATTTACGAACCAAGGCTTGTAGTGATTGGAGAAGGATGGGTGCTTAAGGCGTTAGATGACAAGTTACCAAAAATGGAGATTGGTAAGAACAAGAAGGTTGAGATACCGCCTAAGCAGGCTTTTGGAGAAAGAGACGCCGAGAAAGTTAAGCGTGTCTCATTAAGGCAGTTGACAGCTAAAGGAATAACTCCTAGTATTGGGATGCGTGTTGAATACAACGGGAAGATGGGTACAGTGCGAACTATGGGTGCTGGACGCGTATTATTGGACTTCAATTTGCCATTGGCTGGAAAAACATTAGTTTACGATGTGACTGTTAAGAAGAAGCTTAAGACAAAGAAGGAGAAGATAATTGCATTAATTCATCGAAGAATACTTGCAGTGGAAGAATCTAAATTTGAATTCGCCGTTACAGCAAGAACAACCAGAATTAAAATGCCTGAAGAAGCCTTCTACCTAGAAGGAGTCCAACTGGCAAAGAGAGGAATAGCTATGGACATCCGCAAGTTTTTCCCGAAAACAACAACCGTCGAGTTTGTTGAAGCTTTCAAAACAGAACCAAAAACGGCGACATAGTCTTCAATAAGCGGCTGGCTTACGCATCCAAAGTGATTTTTCATGAGAATCATTTTGTTGGGTCCTCCAGGTGCTGGCAAAGGAACTTACGCTTCGAGGCTGACCATAATCCTCGGGTTTCCACATATCGCTACTGGCGACATAGTTAGAGAAGAAATAAAGGCTGAGACACAGCTTGGAAAGATGATAGAAGATTACAGTGATAAAGGCAAACTGGTTCCAGACAAAATCATTGTTAAGCTCTTAACGAAAAGATTAAAGAAACCTGACACGGAGAAAGGATTCATACTTGACGGCTTTCCTAGAACCATAAAACAAGCGGAAGCTTTAGACAAGGTTTCAGAGATTGACCTCGTAATAAACTTGAATGTCCCTGACGAAATAATTATTCAACGCTTGTCAAACAGACTTACATGCCGAAAATGCGGAGCCATCTACAACAAGTTGACGCTGAAACCTAAGAAAGACAACATATGCGACAAATGCCATGGAGAGCTTTACCAGAGAGAAGACGACAAACCCAAAGTCATACAGGAACGTCTAGACATCTATCGAAAGAAGACTGAACCCTTAATAGAATACTACAAAAGAAAAAATGTACTGAAGAATGTTCACTGCAAAGACCTGACGACACCGCCGGAGGTAATCGTCAAGAAGATAAAGTCAATAATCGACAACAGCCATAATAAGAGTTTACATACTGCTTATAAGAAAAAGTAGTGGAGTCAAACTTTACAGTTTGCTGGGAAGTATAAGTCCCTTCAACGGTTCATCTGCTTTGTAGACTACTTTTCCCTTTACAGTTATTGTTTCAGCCTCAAGCAAATGACGCAAACGTTTTTCTTCTCTGATTCTTCCTCGAAGTCTCTTTCTGATATCTTCAATCACCCTGGTTTTTTCAGAATCTGAAAGATTTAATAAATCAAGTTTTTCACGTTTCTTCTTACTCCAAAACATGTCAGACACTCTATCTCTCTTTGTATATCATATCTTAATAAATCAGTTCTTTCAAATATCGACATATATCAGAAATAGATACACAAAAAAAGAATATACGCGACATTCACGAAATAACGGGGATGCCGTCTTCTTTATATCATAAAAACTATAGATAAAGAAGCAAGAACAAAAAATGGAGTGAGACACGTCGAGTTGAAAGCTCTAAATTGTCCCTTATGTGAACTGGACTTAAAAAGAGAAAAAATATACTATGAAGACAAATCCTTCATTGTCTTGAGAACTGAAAATCTAAAAGGCCACAGAGAACGAATAATGATAATACATAAACAACATCAACATTCAATACGATACAAGGCTTACGAACGTGCATTAGACATACTCTCCAAAATAGGTAGGGAAGTCTTCAGCTATACCCCTAAATTTGTAATTTTAGACTCGACTTTTGCCACAATAAACGACCATTGGCACCTAGTTGTTACCGACCTAAACCCTAAAAGCGAAGATTTCGACCAGATCTTAGCCACCAAATGGATCAGAGTTGTAGACAACACAGTGGATAATGGAAGCCACCCAACATAACCCAAATTGCCTAACTAAATTTACTACGCACAATCACTTCTCTGTAAGATGCAAGATTAAAACCTGATTTGTAAAAAGAACAACCTAACACTGGACAAGTTTCGTTACTCCCAAAATAATCGAGCACATATCCTCCAAGCAAAAAATGATGCTCTACTTTAGTTTTGCTGAATTCCATCTTCAACAAATGCGTCATCTAGATAATGATATTCGTACACAGATTTCCTAGTTTTTCGTAATTTTTCGGTAGCACACTTCTCTCACTCGGGCAAACAGCCACGCATATTATTCAAACCATGAAATCTGACTGACGACTCTGGTTCACTATGATTAGCCATCTCTTAGCGTGTCTCAAAGAGATATTGAAATTTGCTTGACTTCATATCTGGTTCTCGCGTCACTGTTGACGTTTCTAGTTCATTTCGTGGTTGCTTCAACTTTTTTTCCATGTCGCTTATCTTATACTCCAATTGTTCCACAATTTCATGTTTCGCCTTCAATCGTCCTTCCAGTTCCTGAATTCTCAATTTGTCTTCAAGCAATGTTACCCTTTCTTCCAAAGTTCTCTCTCTTTCCTCCATTGAACGCAACTGAAATTCTAATTCTGCTTTTTTCCTCTTAATATCTTCGAGTTCCTGCCACCCACTCAAGTTGTCTTCACCATTTCATATATCACTACGAAATCAATGGAATACATATTAGGATTATGAAGATGGAATCTATATTCAGAATCTAAGGACACTTCCTTACTAAACTTAGATGGAAAGATTTTGTTTGACACGCGCAATAATTTGGTTTAAGTCATTTCGGATAATCCTTATCTCCCCAATAACGATAAAAACAGCAGAAAATCCTGAAGGCATTGCGATCTGAAGAATTGCAGCAGGTTCCATGATAATTGAATCTAGATGAAGCGTTAAACGTACACGAAGTTTTAAACTATATGGGATTAATATTCAGTAATATTGAGGAGCGAGGTGAAACAGTTTGCAAGGATGGGAGTACATGGTTGTTGAGTTGATAAGTGAGTTAGAATCTGAGAAGAAAAAGATCAGTGGACTTCCAAACCGCTGGTTCAAACCTCCATATCTCACCGACTTGTTAAACAAGTATGGTTCGCAAGGGTGGGAACTGGTGAGTTTTGAAACAACGGTTGTTGAATCTGAAAAGGATTTCGCGGTCTTAGGTGTCTTCAAAAGACCCAAAAGATGAGATTGCAGTCCTAAAATGAACACAAGAGGACAATTGTGCCTAGTGAGATTGATAAGTGTCTGAAATATGGAGAAAGACTAGTGCGCTAGACCATAATTGATGGTCATCGAATCAGGAAAAACGTCAAGGGATTGAATTCTATAAGAGTTTGTGTGGTTTTAGCTTATGAAAGCAGAAAATTTCAAAATCTTTGCAGAATACTACGATCGGTTCTATTTAGAAAAAAAAGATTATGAGAAAGAATCAAAGATTGTAAAGGGTATAATCAGAAAGTTAGAGAGCGAGGAATCAATGATTCTACTTGATGTTGGTTGTGGGACTGGAGAGCATCTGAAGTACTTTTCTTCACATTTTAATTGTACAGGATTGGATATAAACAGAAGAATGATTGAGATTGCCAAAAACAAAGTTCCAGAAGCAAAATTCAAAATAGCCAACATGACAGATTTCAAACTAAAAAGCAGATTTGACGTCATTGTTTGCTTGTTCAGCTCTATAGGTTATGTTCAAAGCTTCAAGAATCTAGTAAAGACACTTGAAAACTTCTATAAACACCTGAAGGACACGGGATTAGTCATAGTAGAACCATGGGTTTTCAAGAAGGACTTCAAAGAAGGACACATATCACTTGACACATATGAAGATGATGAGCTGAAATTTGTTAGGATGGCAACGAGCATAATTTCAAGATCAATATGGCTAATTCACATGCATTACCTTCTTGGCAAAAAGAAGGAGATTAAATATTTTGCAGAAGTTCATAAGATGCTAGCCTTAGACTACCAAGATTATGTTAGAGCATTCGAACTAGCTAAATTTGAAGACATAATGTATTTGACAGAAAATCTATGGGATGGCTGCAGAGGCTTGTTTCTAGCTAGAAAATGACAAAGATAAGATTGCCCAGCGCGTGTGACTTCAAGTTAAAATCCGACAAGTTTACCCTGATATTCCACATGATTTTTCTTATTATCCCAAATTCGAGATGCACGTATTTCCATATATAACTGTGAGCTTTTCTTAATTCTGGCAACAGAGTTTCTTGAATGAAGTTAGTTTTAAATTGTTCATTGGTTATCGTTTATTTATGGATACGTTTGTTGATGACATAGGTAGTTTTCCGCTGCCGTCTGGGACTAATAGAAGAGTATTCAATGAAGCATATATTCTTGCCAGAGAAGCTATTGCCAATCGAGAAGACGTAAAAAAAGATGATTTCTTACTGAACAATTTTTATCGGGTCATAATTGATTCTTTCAGGAAAAAATGCAAGGCTGGTTTGGATGTTGTTAATTACCCTCAACATTATGATATGTACAAACAGTTCACTGACATCATTCATAAGGCTATGGATAAAGGCACATACATAGTTGATGAAAAAAATGCAATCATACCTGAAGTATACGTGATTAATGAGGAAGCTAAAAGTTTTTATGAAGAGACTCAAAGCAGAGTGGCGCTCCGTGTCTGCGTCACAGGACCTATGGAGCTATATTTGAAAGAAATTGGAACCACACCTTACAGGGATCTTCTTTTGATGTTTGCAGAGACCGTGAGATTGTTTGCCAAAAACTCAATTCTTAATTCAAAATACATAAGGACAGAAGTGATAACCTTAGATGAGCCAAGCTTCGGATTTCGAGACATAACCGTTGAGAGAGATACACTTCTAGATGTTCTTGAGAAAGCCTTCGATTTCAAAGGTGTAAAGAAGCATATTCATCTTCACTCTCCGTCACGAGTTTCAGATGTTTTGACTGTCAAGAATCTTGATGCACTATCATTTGAATATGCGGCTTCTCCTCGAAACATAGATAGTGTATCCAAAGAGATCTTGGAGAAAGCGGATAAACAAATCAGAGTTGGAATATCAAGAACAGACATAGATTCAATAATTGCAGAACTTCATGATGAAGGCAATACAAAACCGACGGATGAACAACTCGTTGAAAAAGAAGATATTATCAAAAAAAGGTTTTGTCTCGCTAAGGAAAAATATGGTGAACTTTTGACTTTCGCTGGACCTGATTGCGGTTTAGGAGGTTGGCCAACACAAGAAGCAGCCCAACTGCTTCTGAAAAGAACTGTAAATGTTGTAAAATCCATAAAATAAATCTCGTTTGAATTCAATGTTTTTCACCTTTTCTCCTCCCTTAAGGCGGCGTGAAGTAACATGTTCAAAGGAAGCTCTAGAAAACATGTGCCGACTGCCGGACAAAATGTGAGCACTGTAAATAGAGACAAAGAATTATTTGAGATCTCAAAACCAAGTATTAGTTTGTCTCCTGCAATTTTGCCGGTAAATACTCATCCACTATATAGGTCAATCCGTATCTGCTGAAGGCTTCTTGCTCTGCCTTCTTCCTTATTTTTAGGAATGTTTTGATTTCTCTCTGCCAGATTTTATCCTTGTAGCGTGGATCCTTCTGTAACTCATGAAGTCTCTTTATGTCTACTTCTTCCAATGGATCAGTAGGCAACTTGTAATCCACGATATCTGTTGCCCAGACTCCACTCCATTTTGCGTCAGGAGTGGCTAGTTCCCTCAGATGTGCAGCGTTTGCAGAACCTGAAATTATCACCATGGCTATGTGCATTCCCCAAGGGTCGCCGTCCGTGAAAATATAGGTTGGAATATCTAGTTCGCTGTTCAGCCTTCTAATGAAGTGGCGTGTTGCTCTTGGTGATTGTCCAGCTGTCAGGACAAGTATGGCATTGAATTTCTTATGGACGTTTTCTTCCACGAATCGGGTGAACAAGCCGCCTTTCTCTATGGCTATGACTTTGTCTGCTGTTGTCTTCACGAATTCTGCTGAGGTTAAAGCTGGTCCAATCATGACTCCGTCAGGGTGGGAAGTTAGACTCAATGTTTTTCCTTCATATCCAGGCACTGTATATTCTATTGTCAGGTCGCCGAAGACTGCTGAACGTTCTTCTGGAAAAATGTTGAAGTCTTCCCTAGAGAATCCTAAAACTGTCTCCAAATCTGTGATGATGCTATTTGATTCTTGTTGATCTTTGAATTTCATCGCGTATGCCTGGGCGGAATAATAGACATCCCTTAAAGTTGATGTTCTACGCTGAGCAGCGAGTTCATGGGAGAAGTATGCTGTCCAAACAAGTTTTGTGAAGGGGGCTATGTGGCGTATGTTGCGAGCTTTTCTCCGAACCTTCCTATCTCCAAGAACGAACTGCCGTATTTCTGAGTCGTAGTAAATGTTATCTGTTGAGCGGCTTGGCATCTCTATTGAAGGGAAATAACCGTTATCAAGCTGTTCATAAACTTCGTCTCCAAGGTTTTCCAAGCTTGTTAAAATTTTTTGTCTCCTTTCTGTCATAACGTTTCTATGTTTTGTGTTCTCCAAATTTCCTCACACTCTTCAAGAGTTTTTCTATATCTGGATTATTTTTCCTGCCAGCAAGCTGAGTTGAAAACTGAGCTATTTTTGGCAAGTATTTACTGAAAATGTCAAGTCTTTTCCGCTCTCTCTTAAAATGTTCCCTTCTCGTAAGGAAATGTTTNAGTCGGCGTGCAACCTCCCGTAATCCGTTTGCTATTTCTCTTCTAACCTCAGGTCGGTCAGCAATGAATTCTTTTCCTACAGTTTTATATGGAATTTTCGTACTGCAAATATGTACTAATATGGCGATAGGCATATCAGGCGTAACCTTGTATCTTCGCCAATTGATGGAGCTTATCACTTTCACTGAGACGTCACTTGCTTCATCATATAGCAAGGGAATTCTGTTAGCAAAACGATAAACCAAGAAGTTTTCCTTCTTCGGTATTTCTCCACCATAGGCAATCGCCACTTCAACAATGAAGGGATGACCAGCATATGCTGATGGCCTACGCTGTTGAACGACCAAAAATTCAGGTTTCAATTCCTTTAAAACGCCTGCTTTTAACAGCTCCTCACCTAAAAGAGATAGACAATTTGCATCTGGTGGCAAGAAATCTTCAAACTTCTTCAGCATCCGCATTAACCTAACAATTTCCTTGTGAGAAAGATTCTTAGGGTTTCTAGACGGTTTCATGTTACTGAATTTCAAAAATTTTTGTGCAGTGATTTCTCCAACTCTGTGAAAATGGTTTTTCAAAAACTCATTCATATTCCGGTAAGGTGTAACTTGTATAAGGCGTTGGAGAAGCTCCACATCAACACCGTACGGGTGCGGCAAAGTTTCTTTTGGCGGATCAGACATCTTCTCAGTGACTCGGGTAAACTTGTATAACCTTCCTGCTGGATCAACAAAAGTCAGATTTGCATATGGATTCACCATAGCTGTCTGCTTAAAGTATTCCAAGACCTTACGCATTGCTCCACTATAGTGACCTTCAAGGCTGAACTCAACTATTGTCCCCCGCCATCTCTTCTTGTTAATGCGAACCTTTCTATCAAATATAAGGGGACGGTTTCTCTGAATGTCGATCATGAGTTTGTACGCATAGATTTTTGAGGAGCCAGTGCTTGAAATAACGCACGCGGGTTGATGGGTTGTGATCTGCCCATATAAGATTGCCATCTTTCCACCCAAGCCGAAAGTTCCTCTCTGCTGCTTAGGTTTATATTTTGAACCAAAAAGCACCTGCCCAAAAGCTGAAGGTATATGTCTAGGCGGTACACCCATACCGTTGTCTTCAACCCTTAAAGTGTAAACCCCTGCTTTTCTATCTTCTTCGCCAGCATAGGATAATCTAACATAAATGTCTGGAGGTATTTTGAGGTTTTCAGCAGCATCTAAAGAGTTTTCTACGAGCTCTCTTACAGCTGCAAAGATAGCTCTAGAGGGGTTAGTGAACCCAGCTATGTCTCTGTTTCGATAGAAGAAGTCTGCAGCACTTATCTCCTCAAAGGTCGCCTTAGCCACTTACGCCTCCACCAACACCCTTTCTGATGGTAATCACCCCTACGATATGGCTCTGCTCACTCTTTAATTTAACTACGTTTTCTAGCGAATTCTGTTCATTTCCTAAAAAGACAGGACAGCAACTTACGAAGAGTCTTTCACTTCAGCAGTATCAAACAAAAACATATTTTTATCCGTTTTTGCAGCAACAGTCCTGATTTCAAGGTTTCTGTAAAATCATAGATACACAGTAAGCATACACTACAAGGTATAGATGCACATTGGCTATCTGCACCCACAACTGCAGCTATCTTCTTGATTACCTATTACCATGCAAAACAGCATGATTGGTTACATATCTTGCAGCACAGATGCCAAGTCCAAACCAAACTCTCTATGTTACAATCTCCATGAATTCACCTGTCATATTCAAACACAGCGACACTAAACCCTAAAATCTCAAAGCATAAATGCATTATCACAGATTCAAAAGAAGCTGCATAGGTATTCTTCTCTGATTTTCCACTTAGCTCATCCTTTTTCCTTTTCAATTAGTCTCTTATTTTCGCGAGCACTATCAGCTCTTTGACGGATGGACATAATAGTATTCTCCAATCTGTTTTTGAAACTTGTCAAGCTTTGAGTCTTCCTTATTGACTCTCGGCCTCTTTGTAGTTGGGTCCCTCCTGAAAGTTACTTCCATCGTTTTCAGAAACATGTTCATTCCATCCCTTAGGTTGGTAGGTGGATTCGCTATACCCTCAACTCCAGGATTTCCAGTGAAGACCATCAAGCGGTCAGCTATGAAGTCTTGCGCAACAACATCATGTTCGACGACAAATGCTGTAACATTACGGGTTTCAACAACTCTGCGAATAGCCCGTGCCATGTTCAATCTTTCTTCTACGTCGAGGTAAGCGCTCGGTTCATCGAGCAGGTAAAGTTCGGCATTTCTAGATAGACAAGCCGCAATTGCTACTTTCTGCAGTTCTCCTCCGCTGAGTTCAGCCAAATTTCTTTCCAACAACTTGTTTATCCTTAAAGGTTGAATGATTTCCGTCCTATACCAACTTGAAGCAAAGTTTTCCTTGGCAGTACTCATTAAAAGTTGTTGGACTGTTCCAGCGTATTCTGCTGAGATGTATTGTGGCTTATAGCTTACTTTCAAATTCCCTAACTCTCGTCCATCATCAGCCTTTTCTATTCCAGCCAAAATCTTGACAAAAGTTGTTTTACCTATGCCGTTTGATCCAAGAATTCCGATGATCTCGCCCCTCTTTATTTCTCCAGGAGATGCCTCAAGCCTAAATTCTTCGTATGTCTTCTTCACGTGCTTCCATTTCAACAAGGCTTTGCCAACAGCAAAACTTGTTGGGGGTGGTCTCTCATGAAAAATTATGGCTTCTTTTCTAAATCTGACATTCTCATCTCTGATGTAACCCTGCAAGTAAATATTTATGCCTGTTCTAACGCCGTGGACATTGGATACAATGCCATAAACTCCTGGTTCTCCATAGAAGATGCATATCTGATCTGATAAGTAGTCTATTATAGCCAAGTCATGCTCAGCTACAATCACCGTCTTTTCATCATCTTTCAAACTTTGTATGGCTCTGGCAACCTCAAGTCTCTGTTTCACATCTAAATAGCTTGATGGTTCATCAAAAAGATATACGTCAGCTTCACGGCACACAGCTGCTGCCACTACTACACGTTGCAATTCTCCTCCGCTCAAAACCTCAATGGACCGGTTCCAAAACGGTTTGAGTTCAAGCTGCCCAGCAATTTCACTAAGCCTTCCCCGCTCATCAACTTTTTCCAGAAGTTCTCCAACTTCCCCAGAGATAACATGAGGTATTTCATCAACATACTGAGGCTTATATGAGACTTTGAGTTCACCTTCACTCATCTTTTGGAAGTAATCTTGAAGTGTAGATCCTCTGAAATGCGGGATTATCATGTCCCAGTCAGGTGGATTTACATAGTTTCCAAGGTTTAACTTGATGTTGCCTGCTAATATTTGGAGGGTCGTGGTCTTGCCCATCCCGTTTTGACCAAGCAAACCTAAAACAACTTCAGGAGAAGGTGTGGGAAGCCTATAGAATTTGAATGAGTTTTGTCCAAAACGGTGGCTACACTCGATTTCCAACTCGTCAGGAAGATTAACTATTGAAATGGCATTGAAAGGACATTTCTTAATACATATTCCGCAACCTGAACACAGAGATTCCACGATGACTGCTTTGCCTTGTTCGAATTTTATGGCTTCTTTGCGGCTTCTCACCATTGGGCAAAAGCGATAGCAAACCCTATTGCAACGTTTCGGTTTACACTTGTCAGCTTCCAACACAGCTACTCTTGTCATAGTCAACCCAGCAACTGAATGGTCACAACTCGGTGAGTTATAAACATAAGTCTTGATAAAACAAAGACGAAAGGTTTACTGAAACATCTAATTGGAAAAATACGGGAAATGACATTGTTATCATGATTTTTACCATTTTTCTTCTTCCCAGTCTTCATCCTCCATCACCTTTTCCACCTCCATCATTTTCTTAATTAGAAGGGGGGGTAATTTAGTGACTTTTTAAGCATTTCTACTTTGTTTGCAGAGAGTAAGCTAAATGTTCCATACTTCCTCCGTTTTAAACGGTCATATTACAGTTTTCTGTCAGAGAAGCCTCGGATTCTTCTGTTTCAGGCTTGGCGTGTACTTTCACCATGCTTCAAAATTTAAGCTAGTTTTCATAGTCTTCCTGATATCTACCAAACTCTTTTGGGTACGTTCAGGGTATCGAGGTCCAACGCTGCCATGAACAACAATCACTGGCTTTCACACTTCACTCAAACCTGTATTCTCTCATCAAAGTGGACAGTTGAACCTATATACCTAAAATTTAAGCCTACTGCTCAAAACACATCAAAACGAATAAATCCTTGCAACACGAAGTTAAAACCGGGATGATGTGAGGCGACGGTAAGAGCAAAAAGCTATGATAGAGCCACTAGCCTGCACTGACCAAAACTTACTCATCCTCAATTTGCCTAAAGAAGGATAAAAACATGCTCAGAGATTTCAATCTTTTAACTACAACCTCGCGTGGAAACGAAGATGATGCTTGCTCTGAACTGCGACATCTGCTGAAGAAGATAGAGGATTCAATGCCAATAGTTGAAAAGACAGGTGTTTCCGGTTTGATTGCTGCAAAGACAGTTCTTAATCCATTTGACGTCGTAAAAAAGCTTCGCAGAATCCTGTGTGAACGCTCCTACGAATTTCGGTATACACTTAGAATAATTCCGATTGCAAAGGTTCTCAGGACAGACTTACATGAAATACAACAAGCATCTACAGAACTGAGCTCAAAAATAGGTGAAAACGAAACTTTCCGGGTTACAGTTGAGAAGCGCTTCACAGAAGTCCATAGTAGAGAAATCATCGAAACTGCTGCCTTGAATATTCAAAGAAAAGTTGATCTTATCAAGCCTGACAAAATCTTGTTAATCGAGGTTGTTGGCGGACTAACCGGAATGTCTGTGATAAAACCTAGTGACATTATATCTGTTATGAAAGAGAAGATGCTCTAGACTGGATTAATGATAAGTTGCCAGCAACGCCACTCGTTCAATAACAAGATCGATCAAAGCTTTCTCAAAACGATCCCTTTCCATAACGGTTTCCAATTCTACATCTGAAATACCAAAGATCTTTCTGATGGCTATTGCCTTTTCTTCTGATAGTTTAAGAATTGTGTCGTCTCGTTCACCTTTAACTTGTTTGAGAACAAGCGATAAAGCGGAGGTCACTGATTCTAAGTTTTCTCCGATTACCAACACCGCTATTTTTGACATATTAGACTTTATTCCTAAAAGCTTCATTGCCTTTCGAATTTGACTCTGTGCAGAAGCGTAAAGCATCGATTCCATCGCCAAGCTTTTTGAAATGTTACTCTTATTCTCGAACGCTGTCAATGCATTCAAAGCAGCAAAATACAAGTGTTGCCATGTGGCCACAAACCTAGCATCAAAAAATTGTATTTGCACGTTCAAAGGCTTCTCTTTCCGGATTATATTGAGAAATTCTTTGACATTCCAAATTTTAACGTCTTTGAAGCCAGCTATTACAATATGCTTTCCGAGCTCTTCAACCTGTTTCAACAATTCTCTTCCTCAAGAATCTCTTTCAAAAACCTTCTAACAAGTTTTCCAGAAATTCCAGCCTTTATAAGCCTTGCAGTTTCTTTCTCTACAGACACCTCTTTTTCCTTGCGTTTTTTGACTAGTTTTCGCACGGTTTCCTTTATTTCCCATGGAAAGACTATCCAGCTTCTTGTTTCCTTTCCAAAATAATCTGGCACAATAATGCTCCAAGGTTTGTAGTAGACAGTCACAATTTTGACTTCATCAGCACCCTCATTGATTATGTGCTCCTTCACAAGTTTCAAGCTTTCTCCAGTATCGGCAACCTCATCTACTACCAGCACTTTTTTACCTACTACAGCAATGGAAACTGGTTGTGTAAGTTTAGGTTCTTCTTTTGTTTCTGCAACTCCCAAGTAAAATTTTACTCTAATATTTGCAAGATTTGGATTATCTAACAAGTCTGATAAAACTCTGGCTGGCGGCCATCCACCACGTGAAACACCCACAATTACATCAGGGTCAAATTCATCTTTTCTAATCTTATCAGCTAAATTCAAAAGAATATTGTATATTTGATCCCAAGTTGGAACTTCAAAATTATGTTTTGAACTCAACTTCCTTCACTTGAAGGTTTTTTATAGAATGCGAAACAGTTTAACTTTTGCTGTCTTGCAAGCTTCGTAATAATGGACAGCATGTTATTAAGAAATAAAAAGGGAAGGAGTGTGAGACTTGTCAATTATGCTGCTAGTGGCTTCGGCGAGCTTGACTTTCTTACGAGATAAACTACTACGCCAATACCCATCAATAGAAAGCCTATTCCTCCTATCAGAAAGGCAATTCCATAGAAGTTCATCAAGCCGCTGCCTGATGTAAGCAATGAAAGCATAGCATCTTTATAGGCAGTTGCTTCTGAAACATAAGTGCTTACAGCTTCCTTTGTGTAATTCAGGCTCTTTTCATAATGCGTTTCTGCAGAGTCGAAGTTTCCATCCGCGTATTCATCGTTTGCAATCCACAGCTCCATGTCAGCCTTCTCCCAGAGTTCCCAATTTTCAGCAGACAGCATGAAGAATACAGTGTTAGTTGGAGCGTCGGGCCAATATCCCAATTCAGTTCTTAGTTCTCTGGCGTCAGCCTGGTTCTGACTGTAGGCTACGAAATCAGTGTACGGGCCATATCTTTCCCATTCTATATCTGTTTCCAGCTCAAATTTTACAAAGATTACATAGCGGTGGCTGAATAGGCTAGTAGCATCTTCTGGAACCGTAAACTCTATTGTGAAGATTGCCCATCCGTTGTCTTCAATCTCGACGTCTGATTCCGTTGAGGTTTCATTCTCTCCAAAGATTTCCAGCCTTACACTAACATCAGCTTTTGCATTCCACCATCCATCATTTGTAACTTTTACGATGAGAGTTGCTTCTTCTCCTTTCTCGTATGCAACCACATCTTGGCCATAGAAGGTGTCATAACCACTGTAGAGAGGCTCTTGCCAACGCCTCTGTATACTGGGGGAAGCTTTTACTCCATATATCATAGTCATTGAAAGCATCAAAGAGAGCATTAGAACAGCAAACACAGCAATTTTTCGCATTTCGAATTAATCCTCCTCTAAATCTCCTTTTAAGCAGCTTGTTTATTATAATCACTATTTAACTGTTACGCGCAGACACAATAATTCTCATCAAAACATCAATAATTTTGTCATTTTTCCAGAATTATACAATATCTGACTTCTTGTTCAAGGTTTGGATGCACATAAATGTGAGACTCTCGAGCACATGAATACCCTAACATTTATTTTTCATGATTTCTCGAATTCTAGCCCGAACAGTATAATGCTGTTTTATTCCAATTTGGAAACATCTGCTACACACTTATTTTAGATAAATCCTAGTAATACAGAGAGGATTGAGATTGAAAGAGATAGTGGAATGTGTACCTAATTTCAGTACTCAAGACCCTAAAATCACTGAGTTGATTCTCAAAGAAATCAGTGAAACCGAAAATACTTACCTGCTTGATTACACCTTTGATGACTATTACAGTAGGCTTGTCGTCTCTTTTATAGGCGATGGAGAATCAGTGCTTGAAGCTATGTTGAAGGCTGCATCTAAAGCCGTAGAACTGATAGATATGCGAAAGCATAAAGGGCAACATCCACGTATAGGCGCTGTCGATGTTGTGCCTTTCATACCGATAAAAAATATCCAAATGAAGGCCTGCGTTGAGCTTTCAAGGAAGTTCGGAAAAGCCATAGCCGACAAATTTGAAGTACCAGTTTACCTTTATGATGAAGCTGCAACAAAACCTGAACGGAAGGATTTGGATTGGATACGTAAGGGTGAATATGAAGAACTGGCTGAGATGATTGTAAAGCCTGGACGTGAGCCTGACTTTGGTCCTGCTAAGGCTCATCCTACAGCTGGCGCAACGGTAACTGGTGCCCGCAAAGTCATGGCTGGATTTAACGTTAATTTAGGGACCGCTGATCTTAAGATTGCAAAGAAAATTGCCAAGGCTTTGCATTCGAAGAAAGGTGGTTTTTCAAATGTTAAAGCTATGGCTGCTTATGTTCCAGACAAGAACATTATGCAGATCGGTATGAGCATATCTAGTTTTGAGAATACTCCACTTCATCGAGTTTTTGAATTGCTTAAAGTGGAGGCTGCCCGTTACAATGTGCCGATAATCAATACAGAATTCTGTGGAATGGCGCCATTAAAAGCTTTGATTGACACAGTTGCATATTATCTAAAGATTGATAATTTGACTGAAGATCGCGTATTGGAAATTGCTGTACAGAACGTGATAGAAAAAGGTGAAGGTAGAAGCAATAGCTGAAGCAGTCTCAATTTGTCTTCAGTGTAAGACCTGCACACGGCATATCCATCGATTGGTTAGCCTTCGAATCCAGCAGTAAGAAAATATGTTATCAACAAGTACGTGTAGAATTGTAATTCGGCGTTGAGAATTCTTTGATTTCCCAACGGAGTAGCATTTTATCGTTTAAAATAAATATGTCAGTGGAATATAGAGGAGGAGAGGTGTTTGAAATGAATCTTAAAATTAAATGGTTGGGACACGCGAGTTTTCAAATAAAAGCTGAGGGAAAAACCATCTATGTAGACCCTTATGAGGGTGAATACACTGAAAAGGCAGATTTAATATTGGCATCACATTCCCATTCAGACCATTGTGATTCGTCTAAAATCAAAAAGGTTCGCAAGGCAGACACTATAATATTTGCCCCCGAAGATTGTATTTCAATGATTAAGGGAAATGTCAAAACACTTAAACCTGAGGAAGAGACAACCGTGGGCAACATAAGTGTCAAAGCTGTTGAAGCCTACAATTATAAGCGTTTCAGATCTCCTGGCACTCCATTCCATCCTAAGGGACATGGGGTCGGCTACTTGATAACGGCGGAAGGTAAGACAATCTATCATGCCGGAGACACAGACTTCATCTCTGAAATGCGACAGCTTGGACATGTGGATGTAGCATTACTACCCAGCGGAGGCACATATACCATGGATAATGCTGAGGCTGCTGAAGCTGCAATAGCAATTGATCCTGAAATTGTGATTCCTATGCATTGTTGGGACACAAATCCTGAAGAGTTTAAAAAGGAAGTCGAGGCTAAGTCAAACATAAAAGTTGTGATATTGAACAAAGGTGAAGAATTCCAAGTGGTTTAGGCACAGTACACACACAAGTGGCTTAGGCATGGTTAAAACGAGAAAGAAAGAAAGAGCAGACATACTTGTAGTAAATGCTAACGAGCTTATCACACTCAAGGGTGGCAGTACCAGTCCAAGAACTCGCCTGCAGATGCAAAATCTTGGAATAATACATAAAGGGGCTTTAGCTGTTAAGAATGACCGTGTGGTTGCTGTTGGGAAAACATCTGAAGTCAAGATGAAGTATAGGGCTGAAAATGTGATAAGTGCTAGTGGTAAAATAGTTATGCCTGGTTTTGTAGATCCTCACACCCATCTTGTTTTTGCTGGTTCTCGTGAAGATGAGTTCAAGATGAGTGTTGAAGGTGCCTCCTACATGGATATCCTTGAATCTGGGGGCGGGATTCTAAAGACTGTCAAGAAGACTCGTAGAGCTACTGTTGAAGAGCTTGTGGAATCTGGATTCAAAACTTTGGATGCTATGTTAGAACATGGTACGACAACGGTTGAAGCAAAAAGTGGTTATGGTCTGACGGTGAAGGATGAACTGAAAATTTTGAGAGTCATTAAACGTTTGAATCAGTTACACACCGTTGACGTTATACCAACTTTTATGGGTGCCCATGCTATTCCACCTGAATATAGAAATAAACCACAGCAATACGTTGACCTAGTTGTTATGAAGATGATTCCACAGATGGTTGCAGAGAAACTTGCCGTTTTTTGTGACGTTTTCTGTGAGAAAGATGTTTTCGGTTTGGCACAGTCTAGACGTGTTTTGGTTGCTGGCAAGAATCATAAGTTGAAGCTCAAGATTCATGCTGATGAAATGAGCAAGTTAGGAGGGGCTGAATTGGCGGCTGATGTTGGAGCTGTTTCTGCAGAACATTTGCTTTTTTCTTCTGATGATGGTCTTAAAGCTATGGCTGAAAAAGGTGTGATCGCGGTTTTGCTTCCAGCCGCAGCTTTCAGCCTTATGATTGGACGATACGCTGATGCTAGAAAAATGATTGATTTTGGTGTTCCTGTAGCTTTAGGAACGGATTTCAATCCGAGCTGTTGGGTTGAGAGTCAACAATTGATTATTGCCTTCGCTTGCCATTTTATGAAATTAACGCCTGCTGAAGCCATAACCGCAACCACGATTAACGCTGCCCACGCCATAAAAAAAGCAGATGAAATTGGCAGTTTGGAAGTAGGTAAGAAAGCTGATGTTATCATCCTAGATGTACCAAATCACAAATTTCTTGGTTATCGTTTTGGCGTTAACCTCATTAACAAAGTCATTAAAAATGGAAGAATTGTCTTTGACAAAGAAGCGGATCGAAGCAAATTCTTCTCTTAGAAATAAGAATAAGGGATAAATCCTCCAGCATTCTTTCCACTCTGTTATTCTGACCTCTTACATCGCCGCATGAGACTTTTTTCTTTTGAGCACACACTGTCTTCTGTGTTTGTTTGGAGAGGATAATAGAAGATGGTTTCAAAAATCTTATTTCAACAAACAACAGAATAGGGATGTGGAGAATAAAAATGCTGGAGAAAAAAGTTTTGGGATCAATGTACGCATTACTCTTAACGATAGGCATATTCAGTTATGCTGCCCTAATTACAGCTTCCAATTATGTAACTTATGATACGCTCTCTCGCGCGCGCTAAACGGTGACGGATGTATCAACATGAAAGACGTAGGAAGAGTAGCCCGACTATTCGGACAATAACAAACAACAACCTTCCATCCCTTTTTTTCATATAATTGTTCAAGGAAACAACTTTTCCAAAATCCGCTGTGGTAATGCAACATTCTACGATGCGCATACGATGTAGCAAAGAATTATAACGGATTTATACCATTCTGGTTCATGGTGAACTGGCTTGCTTAAGTTTGAGAAACCTGTCAAATGCTTAACTGGAGCTGAGCTGCATTGCAAGAACTGGCAGATTGAAGGCATTTTGCGTATGCTTTTCAATGTTGTTGACCGTGAAGTTGCCAAAAATCCAGAAGAGCTTATTGTTTATGGTGGGACTGGACGGGCTGCACGGAGTTGGGAGTGTTTTGAGCGTATTGTTGACACTTTAACAGAGCTTGAATCTCAGGAAACTATGCTTATTCAAAGTGGCAAACCCGTTGCTGTTTTTAGGACGCATAGATGGGCGCCGCGAGCTCTATTGGTTAATAGTATGCTTGTGCCGAAATGGGCCACTTGGGATTATTTTTACGAGTTGGAGCAGAAAGGCTTAATCATGTTTGGACAGATGACTGCTGGTTCATGGGCTTACATCGGCACTCAAGGAATATTGCAGGGCACCTATGAGACGCTTGCTNCTGTTGCGAAGAAGCATTTTGGCGGGAGTTTACGTGGAAGACTTGTCTTGACTGCTGGTTTGGGTGAGATGGGTGGCGCTCAACCTTTAGCTGTCACTATGAATGATGGTGTAGCTTTGGTTGTTGAAGTTGACAAGCGTATGATTAAGCGTAGGCTTAAGCATCATTATTTGGAGATGTGGACTGACGATTTGGATGAGGCTGTGAATTTGGCTTTAGAAGCTAAACGTGACGGTGCCCCCAAGAGTATCGGTTTGTTAGGTAATGCTGCTGAGATTCATCCTGCTCTTCTAGAGCGAAATATGATTCCAGACGTATTAACTGATCAGACTGCTGCGCATGATCCATTAGGAGGTTATTATCCTGCTGGATGGTCTAGGGAAGAAGCGGACGAGTTTAGAAAGAACGATCCAAAAGAATATGTTCATCGAGCAAGCGAGAGTATGCGTCTTCAAGTTGAAGCTATGGTCGGGATGCTGAAGAAAGGTGCCATAACATTTGAGTATGGTAATAACTTGCGGCAGCAAGCTTATGACGCTGGCTTCAAAGATGCTTTTGCTTATCAAGGTTTTGTTCCAGAGTATATTAGACCAATGTTTTGTGAGGGACGTGGTCCCTTCCGTTGGACTTCGCTTGTCGGCAACCCTAACGATATAAATATGCTGGATGACGTGATTTTGAAGGAGTTTGCTTACAACAAAGAGTTGTGCCGTTGGATAAGGAAAGCTAGAGAACAGGTGAAGTTTCAGGGATTGCCAGCGCGGGTTTGTTGGCTTGGTTTTGGTGAAAGAGCTCGTTTTGGTAAGTTGATAAATGACATGATTGCAGATAGAAGACTCAGTGGGCCTGTTTGGATTGGCAGGGATCATTTGGATGGTGGGAGTGTTGCTTCACCCAACCGTGAAACCGAAGGCATGAAAGATGGAAGCGACGCGATTGCAGATTGGCCGATCCTTAATGCTCTGCTGAATGCTGTTGGAGGCGCTACTTGGGTTTCTGTTCATCACGGCGGGGGCGTAGGCATAGGTTACAGTATCCATGCTGGAATGTGTTTGGTGGCTGATGGCACAAAAGAATCTGAAAAACGCTTAGAAACAGTGTTGACAACAGACCCAGGAACAGCCATAGTGAGACATGCAGATGCAGGATACGAAAAAGCACAAAGAATAGCGAAAGAAAACAACATCAAGATGCCAATGCAAAAGCGATAATAACACAAGTGAAGGTAAACATTAAATATCCATACGGAAAATATATGGGAGTCGTGAACAACTATGGCGAAAGAAAAATTTATAAAATCTTGGGAAATGAAAAGTCCAAATGCTAAACATACCTTAGTCGTTGAACTTTGGGAAAGAGCTAACGGAACACGTTACAGAAAAACGCATAAAAAATAGTCAGAAAAGAGATGACTATCCGAATCCCCACTTTTTTTAAATTTAACATCATACTAGCAAGCGTCAGTCAATTATTGACAATATAAAGAAACCTCATACAAATCCAAATATGTTATTAGATGGCAATCTTTTTTGTCTCAGAAATCACGCGAGCTATAACACAACTGCTAAGTATGTTGCTACCAAAAATCCACCGCGTGCACTATACATACACAAAACTTTCAAGGAATAGCTACAATAATGAGAATTGTGAGATTATGCCTTTATTTATGGTGAAGAAAGAATTCTTTGATTTATACAGATTTGGCAAAAGAGACGTGGAATTGAGAGTGATCAAACATCAATGGAAAAATAGCAAAGTAGGAGACATAGCCACTATTCAATGTGGAAGAAACATTCTAAGAAAGAAAATCACAAAGATTCATACAGGAACACTAGCCAGAATACTCTTAGAAGTAAATTATAAACGAATATTTCCTGAAGCCTCAACAGTGTTTGAAGCGGTTAGAGCAACTAAAGAGCTTTATCCAAAAGCAGAAAAGTTCATGGCTTTTGAACTCAAAGACATTACCCAAAATTAAGCAACCTCAAAATCAAAGTAGCTATCTACCGAAAATCAGACTTTAGGTTAAGTNTGTAATATACTGGATGTACATTGTAGACTAGTACGCAGAAGATTGGCATTGTATGTGATCATTTTTCCGTAGGAAACGTCATACATAATCCAGAATTATGCAACTGAGAATGATTGTGACAGAACTGTATTTTTCTAGCTGTTATTTGCCTTGACGATTCTGTATCCAGAGGCTTTACGTAATCTGTTCATAACAACTAGACCAAGTCCTCTAACTGGCACGTTCTCAGCAATTATGATGTCAACACCTTCCAGATCAAACTCTCTCAAAAGCCGGAATAAATTCTTCGCAATTGTCACTAAATCTTCCCTACTGCCAAGGGATTTTACAACATCAGCCTTGTAATAGGGTAAGGTTTCATCTGTGGCAAGAACACCGACCTTGACGCCTTTCCTCATATAAAATTCTGCAGACTCTTTTACTTTGCTCACAACAGCTGATAGTTTTCCTTCCACAATAATCACGTCCGCATCAGGAGCATAATGTCTATGCATCAACCCAGGAGAACGCGCCTTTTCAACAGCTAACTCCTTTTTTGCAATCACAGTAGGATGCAAATCTACCTTACCAATAATTCTCTGCAACATTTCATATGGTGTTCCCCCTGGACGAAGAATCTGTGGCGGGTCAACGGTCATATCTAAAACTGTGGACTCTACCCCAATATTAGTTGGTCCAGCGTCCAAAATAACATCGATCCTACCTTCAAGGTCATCCAAAACATGCTTCGCTGTGGTTGGGCTAGGTTTTCCAGCAAGATTAGCACTTGGAGCAGCAATCGATTTTCCGCTTTCCTTAATCAAAGCCAAAGCGACATTATGTCTAGGCATTCTAATCGCTACAGTGTCTAAACCAGCCACAGTAACACTTGGGATAATATCTGAACGTTTGAAAATCAGTGTTAGTGGTCCAGGCCAAAATCTATTCATGAGCTCTTCAGTTTTACGTGAGACTTCCTTTGTTAATCTTGAAACATCTGCTAAATCTCCTGTGTGCACTATTGGCGGGTTATCAAGGGGACGCCTTTTTGCCTTAAAGAGTGTTCTAACCGCCTCTGGATTCAAAGCGTCAGCACCTAAGCCATAAACTGTTTCTGTTGGAAAAGCAACCAAACCGCCCTTCTTAATGAAGCTCGCTGCCACACGAATCTTTTTCATCTCAGGCTTTTTTGAATCAACTTTTAGCACTAAGGTTTTCTTCATCAGCTTGCCGTGTCCTTATCACTGAATATGACTGCTATTTAATATCTAAGCCTCTTTTATTTCGTTTATCTACCATTCCATTACTTGATTAACACTCACGTTTTTCATACCTTCTTCATACTTGAGCCAAAACACAAGTCAGAGCATATGCTAAAAAGAGTAGAAATAGGCATGTGCGCGAAACAAAATCTTCAGTCATAGAGAACCTGCACTAATGGCGCCTTAATAACAACAGTATTAATCAGATGATAGTTCAATAATTTATCGCGGAGATACGTAATTGCTTCCTTTAGACTTCAGTGTTCTTCAGAGTATGATGTGAGTTCGAAGTCGCTAGATAACATAATAGTCAATGACTTTCTTCATGCTTTTCGGCGGGACTTGTTTCATGGCAAGCTGCTTCAATATCCTTATAACTTGGGGTTGAAAACGAGCTATATCAGTTAAAGAAATTAAGCCAACCAAACGTTTTCCATTAACCACGGGCAACTTCTTAATCTTCATTTGAAACATCAATTTAACTGCTTCTTCCAAATCCATGCTAGGCTCAACAACAACCAATGGACTACTCATAACATCCTTCACTTCAGTCTTAGTTGGATCCTTCACGTCTGCAACAACCCTTTTCAGCAAGTCTCTCTCAGTTATTATGCCCATGGCCTTCATTTTTCTAACAGCAATCAGACATCCTATCTCAAACTTGTTCATTACCTCTGCGGCTTCTTTGACTGTCGAATTGTCATCTATGGTTATTACTTCCTTCACCATTACGTCCTCGACTTTCAGAGATATAGAGTTTCTCTCTGTTTTCTCACTGGACAATAGAGACACCAACCTCTGTATTTTCAAGTCTTGTATATAAATCGGTGTGTAGAGAATCTATTTCACATACATAGTAGTTTACGGACCAGCTCTTCAGTATGTTCCACCGCAGGGATTTTTGCACGTTCAAATTTCTCNTTCAGTTTTGTTAATGGACAAGTGGCGTCTATGCCCATTTTTGATGTCAAACCAGTTTCTTGGTCTGCAGAAGAATCCAATGTTGATCCACGTACATTATCTATAATAACCAGGTCCTTGCTTGCTTGAAATCTTGTTGCAATCGCCCACTCCACATCAGAAATATCGTAAACATCAATATCTGAATCTACTACGACTACATGTTTCAGGCTTGGATGTGCCGCGAAAGCAGCCAACAACGCATTTTTACCATCACCTTCAAGTTGTTTTTCAATTGAGACAGCAGCGTGAAGCCATCCGCTTCCACCTAACGAAAGGTTGACAGCATTAACTTTCGGCACCACTTTTGAAACAGACTCCCATATTAAGACTTCACGCGGCAACCCCATCAGAAGCCTATGTTCAGACCCAGATGGCAAGACCATCTGATAAAAATAATCTTCTCTATGCATAACACCTACAACTTCCACAATAGGCTGTTTCCTCTCAACATCATATGTTCCAGTTATATCCACAAAGGGGCCCTCAACAACTTTTCTACTTGCGGAGATTTTACCTTCCAAAACCAATTCAGCTTCTGCAGGGGCACAAGCATTAACATGTTCACAGCTGACTAGTTGAAGATGACCATCCATCAGAACATTTGCAACATCAAACTCATTCACTCCAAAAGGAGTAGGAGAAGAAGCCGCTAACATCACTGCAGGATGAACTCCGATAGAAATCGAGATATCCAAATCTTCACCAACATCACTCGCCATCCTCCACAATTTATAGAGGTGCCGCGGAACCAAACGTATCACCAGATGACTATTGTCCAAAACTTGTAATCGATGTACCGATACATTTTCAACATGTCCGTCAAGGCTTTTTGCATGAACTACTGCTGAAGTAATGTATGAGCCGCCATCATTCTCAAAATGTGTCAAAATAGGAATTTTAGACAAATCAGGTTTTCTAATGCTCTCCTTCACTAAGCCGTTTTCAACGATTTCCGGTTTTTTTGGAGAACGCCAAGCCATAGCCAACCTATTGTAAAGCTCATTCTGATCTATGTTGAGTGCTTCACAGATTCTCTTTCTAGTTCCACAAACATTGGCAACTACTCTATTCTTATAATTTTCTAGTTTTTCAAACAAGATAACAGGGCTTTTATTGTCAAGTCTTTTCACAATGAACGGAATTTGGAAGCGCGTGGAAACTTCATCTTCTACGTGTAAAATTTCCCCTTTCACTTCTAGTCTTTTCAAAAAACTTCTTAGGTTCATGCTGATGCTCCTTCCTTTTGAGGCACGGTGTGGACAACTCTTTGAAGTAGTTTCTTTAGAATTGATCGAGCCTGCAACTCATCAATACTTTTTAAGTATACGGAGACTAATGCTATCTTCTTCTTTATGGAAGCTAAATACTCAGCAAATATGCGGGCTGAAATTGAGCTCCTATCACCTAAAAGGATGGATGAAGATGCTATCCCAAGCAAATCTTCAGGTTTGGGTACAGCAATCGCCAGCGTTCCAAGCCTATCTTCACTTTCACTTAGGAGAACCAAACATGAATTCTTCGTCTCCACATACACTGCTAAAAAACGCATATTCTGCTGAACTATCTCCTCCTTGACAACTGTAGCACGTTCCATTGCGAAACCTCACACTCATTTATAGCTTCATATACTCACTATTTATTATTTTCAAAGAAGAAGTAACAAGTGAAAAGAGCAACCACAAAAATTCTCTGTCCTATCAAGAAACCATTTACAACGCCAATATGGATGCCTTTAGATAGAGAACATTCAAACAATTGATTGTAGCAATAATTTTAGGCGCTTAAGCATGAAATTCAAAAGGCTTTTCAAGATAGATTCAAAAAGAATGGAGTTCTTTGGCGCTACAAATTACTACTGGCTTTTTCTGTAGAAATGGGAGTCTCCTTGAAGTTTTCATCCAGTTTGAGATCTCCCAAACCCACCATTGAGATTCCTTTGGAGACAGAAGTGCAGATCTTCATAACCTTTCTTTTGTAATCAATCTCGCCAAGAAGACCTATTCCAAGCCATTTCCTTCGAGCATCATACAAAGCCATAAGCAAACCCTCTTCTTCACCTTTGTGCATCACCACAACCTTCTTCTTCATGATCTCTTCCAACATTTCAATCCTATATGGGTCTATCCAGCGTCTTTTGCCAATTACTATACAAATTTTATCCTGGAGTTCCGCAATGTGCAACGGTTTCATCCCTAGAACCTCATAGATTTGCCCTGCTTGTTTTATACTTCCAAAATTCCTGCCTAAGCCAATTAACTCATTATCTTCAATTTTCAACCAGTTCATCGGGATAGATATAACCTTGAAGTCTCTCAAATATTTTACATATCCAAGCTCCCGCAAACTTCTACGTTTTTCCCTACTCCTTTGCCTTATAGCTGATGGTGAATCGATCACGAATTTTCTGTATTTTCCAAGAGCATCCAAAAGAGATGCTAATTCATCTCTTTGTCTTAAACAGAAAGTAATGTCAGGGTTGAGTTTTTCGACAAGTTGAAGTTTATAGTTAACAGCGTCTTCTCCTTCAACCCACCCGTCAGTATTTACGATGACAAAATCTGGATTGTTGCTCAGAATCTCTGTCTTTAATGAAACCAAACCTTCTACCGTTTTGCTAGTAGCCCTGCTTGGTGATGTTGAACCAACAAAAAAAGCATCTTTTGCTCGTAAGTCAAACAGGTCCATTACTGGTTTTGTTACCAAGACATAAGAAACGGTGCTAGGAGGCCCAATATCGGATTGTCCTGAGTCTCCATCCAGAATTACCACTTTCTCTCCTTCATTAAGCAATTTGTTTATTAGAAACGTGCAAAAACTAGTCTTTCCAGAATCAACCGTACCAATCACCATTACAGTAAAAGGCTTGACTTGAGGGTCTAACAATTCTTCGAAAGCCTTAACCCATGAAGATGGAATAGTGTCTCCATCAACCTCCATGAGATTTGCATTTTCTCCCACTGAAATGTCAAACGTTGCTGTTTCCTTAACAGTAAAAGGCATTCTTTTCCCCTCACGCACCACAACTCTCCGTCTTCCCATCATGGAGCCAAATACTTCCACCTTACCTGAAACTAAAGAAACAGAGACTGGGCCGTCAACCAACAAAGTTTTTCCACCTTCAACCGTCCGATTCATCAGTTTTCCTCCTCACAAATGTGTAGCCGTTTCTTCCAGCGATTTTCACAGCTGAAAAGATGTCCCTCAATCCTCTTCTATGTTTCGTCTCCCTTCTATAACGATTAGTTCCTGCCTCACTCACACTCTGCAGCACCACATAAGACGGTAGTCTGCTATCTAAAGCCCGTAAAAGTTTATCCTTATACCTAGGAACTCCATCACCGATTTTCACCGAAATCGAAGGGGCAGGGTCGCTCTTAAAATTTCCTAGAATGACCTCTATTTCATCTAATGTTTCTTCAATACTGAAGCAATTTCCTGTTTTAACAACATCACCATCAGCCAAAACTGCTAATCCAAATACTTTACCAGGATCTACGCCGATAACAATACTTTTGTAACATTCTTTTCCCTGAGCAAGTCGCAATGCTTTATTTATTAAAGCTCCCGGATCCATTCCATCTTTGAATGGTAAAACTCTCTTATGTTTTATAGAAGACTGTTCCTCTTCTGTGGTTATGACAACTTTGACCTCTATTGGTATGCTGTTATTTGGGGTCAAACTTAAAAACGGTATGTTCTTCTGTTTCAACTCTCTAACTATTAAGTAATAGGCCTTTCCTGAAATCGTTGCCACAGCTATCTTCGCTTTCATATAGCTTTCCTTAATTGTATAGTGGGTATAGCATAAAGCAATTATTAGTTTCGATGTTTATATTCGTTGATGTGCATAGCTGTGTTACACAATATTCCAACAGGATGCAGAACAATCGATAAAATACTAGAAGGAGGTATTCCCGACAGGAGAATCAGCTTGGTTTATGGTGAGGCTGAAACTGGAAAGACGACTTTGGCTATGCAGTGTGCANCTAACTGTGCAAGGCGAAACCATAAAACACTATTTGTGGATTGTGACAATGCGTTTTCGGTGCGAAGGTTTTCGCAAATTGCATCAAAAGACTTCAAAAATATAGGAAAGCTAGTAATCTTAATGAAACCAAAAGATTTCACAGAGCAAACGATAGTTATAGACCGACTGACAGATTACATAAACAAAAGCTTCAAACTTGTGGTAATCGACACTTTAACATCCCTTTATCGCACCGAAATCGCAGAGTACCCTAGAAAAACATTCGAACTAAACCGTGAACTGAACAGACAAATGGCTTGTCTAGCACAAATCGCCAAAACCAAAAGAATTGCAGTCTTAACAACAAGCCAAGTGCGAAGTGCGTTCAACGGAGCACTCATAAGCATTGAACCCGTAGCTACTAGGGTTTTAAGATTCTGGGCAGACACTATCATCGCCTTGAAACCCACAGAGAACGTACAAGTAATCAGAGCAGTTTTGGAAAAAAACTCCAAAAAAACCCAGTCTTCAACCTTTCACTTAAAAATAGAAGAGACGGGAATACATGAATATTTGACTCCTTAAAGGTCGTTGATAATGGAACTGCAAAAACTAATAATTGGAGCATTACTATTCATATTTCCAGCATATTGTGCAAACGCCATACCTGTAATCACTGGCGGAGGTCTTCCTCTAGATTTAGGTAAAAAATTTTTTGATGGAAAGCCAATTTTTGGGAAAAACAAAACTTTTAAAGGCTTCTTTTCAGGATTAGCTGCTGGAACGGTTGTCGGCTTCGTAGAAAGTGTGTTTCTTAATTATCCCCATACATTTGGCTTATTCTTATCCATGGGAGCTTTATTCGGAGACTTAACCGGAGCCTTCGTAAAAAGAAGGTTAGGACTCTCACCTGGTGACTTACTACCTGTTCTTGATCAAGCCAACTTTATAATTGGTGCGATCCTATTCTCTCTTCTCATCTGTCCAAAAACACTTTCTTCGGAGCTTATTATAACCGTCCTAATTGTAACGCCTCCAATACACTTGGTGACAAATTTTGTGGCATACAAATTAGACTTGAAAAGTCATCCTTGGTGAAATTTTTACTAACTCTTCATCTGTATTGCGGTTTCAAGGAATATGTATGCTATGATTAGAAGAACAACACCGATTAGAAACATCATGTAAGCTTCTCTCGGCTTGTAAGCGTATTTTGTGCTTTGGTACATTGCTATCACTCCAATTATGCCTAGGGAATAGAGAATTGTGGCGACTATGCTGTCTGTCACAAACTGTTCGGATAACCCTTGTGGATAGAGGAAGAAGAAGCGTCCACCCGCGTAAGCTGCTGGAAGTGGTCGCCTTATCACGTTGTAGATGCCTCCTCCAAACAGAAATATGGCTACGGCAATGACTATTGCTGAAAGAAGTGTAGTAGATGGTTTTGTTGTTGAAATTTGTTTATATAATCTGTTTAAGGAATAAGAAAGTGATGATATTTTTCTCTTAATTTTGTGGGACACGCTGTTTTTCACCGCTTTTAATTAAATGCTGTGCTACTTCTTTAGCCCATTCTCCTGTTAATGAATTCTTATTAATCTCACTTAAATATTCTTCCCATGAAATTTCCAGCGCCCTTTTCCATTCAGCATATCTTTCAATGATATGTTTATAGGCTTTTTCATGTTGTTTACAGTAGTCTTTTTTGGCGGTCTCTTTACTGCATATCACACATTTCATTTCTTCTTCTTCCTGTTTTCTTTTGATGGACAATCTGGATTGAAGCATAGCGTCCATGGACGTCTCCCTTTTATCCGAACATAAACTGTAGGCCAACCGCATTCGCGACAGTTTTTTCCGAGGGCCTTTACAGTACCTTTTTGTGGAAGTGGAAATGACGTCTCACATTTTCCTTTAAAATAGCTTGTACAGCCAATGAAACGTTTACCAGTTTTCCTTGAGTATAATATCATAAGCTTGCCTGTGCCACAATGCGGGCATTCACCGATAATCCTCTCTTCTAGCCTAGCCCTTTTTACAGCGTGGCTTAACTGCTCGCCAATTATTTTCTCCTTTTCTTTTAATTTCTCCATCACTGGCTTCAGTATTTCAACAGCATCAACTGACACATCTTTCCTTTTTTCTCTTTTAGATTGTATTTTGTCCATTCTCTTCTCAAGTCTACCTGTCAATTTTATTGAAACAACTGCTGGACAATATCTGTTAAGAACTTCCAGAACTTCAAGCCCTAGAACTGTCACGACCATTCTTCTGTCTCGAACATACTTTCTATCATAGAGTGTTTGCATAATATTAGCCCTTGTCGCTTTTGTCCCAATCCCAGCCTCTTCCATTTTTTTAAGGAGACTGCCAGGATTATATCGAGGTGGAGGTTTGGTAAACTTATCCTCTAAAACCACTTTTTCAATTTTGATTGTTTGGCCTTCTTTTATTTTGGGCAGGAGAACCTCTTCTGATTTTACATAGGGCCCATAAAAACGCAGCCAGCCGTCCTTTAAAGTTTGTCTTCCCCTTAAGTAGAAGTAATGTTTATTGACATTGATGTTGACTTTCATGCTTTGTCTTATTGCTGATTCGCTGAAAACAGCCATAAACCTTCTAATAATGAGATCAAGAACTCTCCTTTCCGACTCGTTTAAATCTCTTTCAGGTAGTTTTCCTGTTGGATAGATGGCAGGGTGGGCTGGGTCTTTCTTTTTTCCTTCTCTAGGTTTCAATTCTGGTTTTGCGAGAAGCTCTGCTGCGAGTTTCTCATATTTGGAAGCTTTACTCAGTTTCTTCAGTGTTGCTTTGTAGTCTATTTCTGGTGGGAGTTTTTGACTGCTTGTTCGTGGATAGGAGATCAAAGCTTCTAGATAAAGGCGCTGAGCAATGTATGATGTGTTTCTTGGCGTATAGCCAAATAAGCTATATACTTCTCGCTGGAGAGCACCTGAATTGAAAGGAACAGGCGGCTTCTGTTTGAATCGTCTGACACTGATTTCCTCGACTTGTCCGTTCTTTCCTTTGCATGCAACTAAGACAGCATCCGCCTTACTCTTGATTTCAATTCTTTTTTTCTCGTATTCGGTTTCAAAAATTGATCCGCCTATTTTGACCTCTGCTTTTATTTCCCAATAAGGTACAGGAACAAAGCTTCTGATGGACTTTTCCCTTGTAACTAGAAACTTCAAGGTTGGACCTTGCACTCTACCGGTACTGAGTGTTGCATATTTCCCACTCCAGTTCCTTGCTGATATCGTTAAAGCTCGTGAAAGATTTACGCCGTAAAGCCAATCAATCTCATGTCGTGTGCCTCCAGCCTCAATCAGTGCGAAATCTAGATGTGGTTGTAGTTTTGCGTATGACTTTTCCAATTCTTCTTTTGTAAGAGTGGAGTATTTCATACGTTTTGAGATGTTTTCTTTATTGCCACATGCATATTTCAATATGCAATAACCAATCACGCTTCCCTCAATGTCGTAGTCACATGCATCAATAAAAATGTCAGCGTCATTTGCGAGTTTCGATATAACTTCAATCCATGTGCGAATATTTCTTGCTCCTCTTTCAGCAGTATATCTCGGCACCCACCTGAAATTGAAGACTGGATAATAATTCCTTCCCTTCCTTTCTTCAGCGATCGTGTATAAATGCCCTAAGGCTGGAACAACAATTATTTCTTTATCTCTTTCAGCCACGTAATATGGTACTCCATTATCTTCGTTTTTCTTGGCTTTTCCCTTCTCAGTGAGAGCTGATGCTATTCTCTGGGCAGCATCTGGCTTCTCCGTAATAATCAGTGTATGCTTTCCCATCCTAACACACACCGTTAGATGCCTCAGTAAACGGGTTCTCACAATTAAGCTTCATGGTTAAAACTAAAATTTTATATGAAAAGTGGGAAGCAGCATCTCAAAATTAGCAACCAATAAATATGTCATGATTATTTACTTCATTCAATGTCAGATGGAGAGTAATGTTATGCCTCAGCGTGTTTTATGTCAACAATGTGGTCACATATTATATGAAGATGATGATCTTAAGACTCCGGACGAAATTCTACATCAACATAATGGGCAATGCCCAAAATGTGGCAAGAAACTTGCATTGATACCATTAGATGTTGAAGTGAAACCTGTTGAATGATATGAGGATAGAAAATTGGCAGAAAAAACACGGAGAACTCAACTTTATGAGGTGCACAAGAAAACGGCAAAACTAACTGTCTTTGCTGGGTTTGCGATGCCTCTATGGTATAAGGGAGTANTACCTGAACATTTAGTGGTTCGGAATAGTATTGGAGTCTTTGACATCTCTCATATGGGCCGCGTCTTAATTACGGGTGTTGACTCTGAACGTTTCCTAAATTATGTCATAACAAACAATGTTTCTGAAATGTCATCTAGTAGCGCTCGATATTCAGTTATGTGTAATGTAAATGGTGGCATAATAGATGATTTCGTCGTGTATCGGTTAGAGAAGGATAAATTTATGATGGTTTTTAATGCGAGCAATAGAGAAAAAGATTGTAACTGGCTAATCAATAACGCTGACGGCTTCAATGTAAAAATTGAGGATGTTTCAGATGATGTGGCCATGTTTGCGGTTCAAGGTCCAAACACTGAAGAGGCTCTCCAAAATATTTCCACAGTGGATTTAAGCAATATTGGAAGATTTAAATGTGGTCATTCACGTTTAGCAGACGTAGAAGTTTTTGTCTCAAGGACTGGTTATACTGGCGAAGACGGATTCGAAATTTTCGTATGGAATGCCTCGTTAACAAAACCTGACAAAGCAGAGAGATTATGGAACGCTATTCTCGAGGCTGGAAAAATGTTTGGAATTGAACCATGCGGTTTAGGGGCTAGAGACACTTTAAGACTTGAAGCTGGAATGTGCCTTTATGGAAATGACATTGACGAAAATATAACTCCTTTGGAAGCAAGATTAAGTTTCATTGTAAAATTCCAGAAAGAAAACTTCATAGGGAAAGATGCATTATGGAAACAGAAAAATGAGGGAATCAAACATAAACGTGTCGGAATGCGAATGGCAGAGAGAGGTATACCTCGACCAGGCTTCGAAGTCTACAGCGATAAAGGTGAAAAAATAGGACATATAACAAGTGGGACATTTTCACCATTGCTTAAATGTGGTATAGGAATGGCGTATGTTCAGACATTGCAAGCTCGGAAGGGGAACTTGGTCAATGTTAGAATACGCAACAGATTAAAAGAAGGGAAAATAGTTCCCTTTCCGTTCTATGATAATGAGAAGTATGGTTACAACAGAAAAATTGTAACGTGAAATCACTAATTAGTCGCAAGAGAGACAAAGTATTCTTTTAGCCGATGTTGAAGAGTTTATTAGGCGAGTTTCAGAAAACATTCTGTTAAAGATCTAAACAACAGGAAAATGTTGTTTATGTCTATTCGAGTCTATCGCTTATTATCATCCTTCAATTGAACATTAAGTTTTTGTAACAATGCCACTTTCAGCAGTGGCTTCAACTCTTACTGTTCAACATTTTTTGATGATTTTTACTATGCCTATTCTGATCTCGGAACTGTGTGTATTAATGTGTTACACACAAAAAGCAAAAATTGGTTGGAATGCAAGGCTTTATACTAAGGTTGGTTGAGAATAGTTACATGCACAATTAGTTAATGTGGGGAATCACTTATTTGCCCAACATTGAATATCCCAAACGTTTCGGTTACCGTAGACATTGTTAATATAGCAGGTGCCAGATTAGGTGCAAAAGGAATTACTGGGGCTATCAATTTTGACGTGAAGGCAAAGTTAGAGGAGAAAGAACGTAGAAGCCAGATGGTTATTGTGAGCTTTAACCTATTTCTAGCAACCAAACCAAGTGTTGTCAAATTCGAGGTTGAAGGTACTGCAACATTAACTGGTAAAGACGCGGAAATAAACAAGATGTTAGAGGTTGTTCCTGAAATAAAAGTGCCATACGTTTTCCAGAGGGTTTATCAAAACGCATTTGAAGCCATGTACTTGCTGTCCACTATTTTGAAATCTCCTCCACCTCCGCCCAATTTGTTGTTATCGCAAAGAGCAGGTATGACAACAGAAAATATTGAGGTAGATTCAAAGGTTGGAGAAGTAATAACAGAAGAAAGTTCACAACCAACAATAGATGAGCCAGCAAGTATAGAAAGTAGGAGAGCAGCTATAGAAGAACCTGAAACAACCGTAGGAGACAATAATAGAGAACCAAGAGTGCGTAAAACAGAAACAGAAGAACGTGGTGAAGAAATACTTGAAGGATAGTCAGACCAAAGAAGCTGAAGCTTCGATAGTGTTTTTGCTCGCGCCGTTAATGTCGCGTTTGTCGGATATGTTCTGCTAGTTGCGTTAATATGACGAAGCATTATTGAACCACTTAAATCACATAGACTGAAAGTTGTGACATATAATTAACGAAGGCTGTGGGAAAGCACATACCTTTCACATAAAACGTTCCAGTTTAGTCAACCCGATTATTTCATCGAAGTCTAAACCAAGTGCATCTAGTACTTGATCGAAGGTTGAATGTAAGTAGGCTATGTATTTGTCAACGTCAATTTCATTTCTTGTTGCCAGTTCGACTGGTTTAACGTGCGGTTCTCTGACAACTTTGACGAAGCTCATCAGGTCGCCTGCTTTGACTTCTTTTCCTCTTTCTTGTAGAATGTTGGCGGCTTTGACATGTTGAGGCGTTGTTTTGGTGTAGAGTTCTGGTGCTCGGCCTAAAACTACGTTAAATGCCAGTTCACTTAGATTTTTCCATTCCCTTCTCTTCAATCGAATATATTGGTTGTGAACGATCTCGCGTATGTTTTTTTTGGCTTTCTCGAAGTCTGCTGGTGTTTTGACTTGTGCTAGACATTCTTTCATTTTGTTGAAAGCATTTTTGATGAATGGTGGGATATGCCTTTTCTTGCCTGTTAATCCCTTGACCTCGACACTTCCATCTTCCAGAACTCCAAGATAATTCTTTTTTCGTGAACTAAAAATCGCATATCTATAAACTTTATCTACATCTAAACTCATTTTCAACTTTTGCTTAGTCCATTGTGCTAATTCGGCAATTTGCTCTTTTGAGGGATTTTTTAGGAATACACTGTCAGTATCTCCATATAATACTTGGATGCCAAGATCTTTCGTTTTGTTGATTATTTGAGTTATTGAGTGTCTTCCAATGGCTGCTGTTGCTTCTGCCACTGGCGGGCAGTAAAGGCTGAAAGATTCTGCTCCAAAGACTCCGTAACTTGCGTTCAAGATAACTTTGACTGCTCCTTGAATTACAGTATACCAGTGTCTCAATTCTTCTGGTAAGGTTTTATCTTTTGATTTTGGTTTATATCTTCTCACTCGTAGGTCTCTTAACGAGCCGATTAGTAGGCTTTCTAGCGCTCGTTTTTTGGTGCAGACCCAATGAGGCGTATTTGGGATAAGATTGTTGCGGCATTCTGGATGCTGACAACGTATAGATTCGTAGCCGAGGTTCCAAACCTTTATTATTGATGGATATAGACTTGCAAAGTCCATAACTGCAACATTGAAATGGATGCCTGGGACGGGTTCAACGACAATCGCGCCTTTGTATTTTTTACCTTTAATGATGGCTTTTGTTACTGTTTTGCCTTTTTTGGCTAGGATTTCGGCTGCGTTTGGAATAAGCATTTTTCTTCTGCGATGTTCACGGTGCATGATGTTTCTTATCCAACGCGATACGCCTTGGCGACTTACATCCTCCATTGGCATACTACTTATCCTAGCTAAGACTAGAATGAGCTTCATGACCAAGTCGTCTTCGAAACTTGTGAGTTTGAAAGTGATTTCGGAGTCTCTGAGACAGTATTCAGCAAGTTCTGTGTAAGTTAATTCGCCAATGCTTTTTTCCAGCTCGATTTTTTCTAATTCGATCAAGGCCTTGCCAATATCATTGAGCGTTGTGTCCCGGTATCGGTTGTTGAAGGCGTAGATTTGGATGGAACGGTTGAAGAAGAACTTGTATAAGTCAATGTGAACTCCATATTTCAGTAGACATACACGTCTACCAACATGTATTGGGATTTCTTTCCTTAGAAGACCAAACTTTTGTGCCCTGTTAGTCAAATAACGTAAATCAAAATCGTCACCGTTGAATGAGACGACAAAGGGATACTTCCATAAATCTTCAAAAACCCTTTTTATAAGTTTCTCTTCTGAATCAAAGTATTCAAAGCTTATATCTGCTGGAGGATGATGAGTTCCTTCACGGATATTCTTTCTCTTTAAGAGTAAAACTCTTTTTTGTCCGTCAGAGCCATAAAGTGAAACACAGATGACGGGATAAGCAGCTTCATGAGGGTCAGGCACTCTTGTTGGGATAGGTGAGTGAACTTCTATGTCCATTGCCAATCGATGGAACTTTGGGGCTGGATACTCCAGCAATCTAGCCCACTGTTCTATATGTTCTTGTTTTTCAGGGATGACCTCCTTAAAATTTCCGCATATATCCTGAATCGTTTTTTCAGTATTTTCGAAGGTCTTCGGAATTAGATTGCCGTTTCTTGTTTCGTAAATCATTCCAGGCCAAAGTCTCATGTCATAAATGTAGGATTGGTAATACTTTATTCTAGATTCCCAAATCTTGATTTCTTCCAGAGAAATTGGAGTTGTTGACACTTTTGGGAATTCTTCTGGAATTAAATCTCTTATGCATCCTCTTAATCGACCGCCAATAGCCAAAGGGTCTTTCGCCACAATTTTGGTTACTCGCATTTTCCTATCCTCAAGTGGATTGTATTTCTCGACTATTTCGAAGTGGTCGAAGCCTTGATGCTGAATTAAACGATTGATTTTTTCAAGTTCATATGGTGAAAGATTCGTTAGACAGTAAGGTTTATGTCCCGTGTTATCATACCAGAAATGAATCTGCCCCGAAGTTGGTTCGTAGAGTTTGATCAAGGCTTTTCTAGTTTTTCCGTCGTATGTAGCTGAAACAAAGTATGAAGGCAGCAAGTATTCAGGAGTAATTGGGGGGAAAGCATATTGGCTTTTTTCTTTTACTGTGGATTGTGCGGGGTGCCGGGCTTCCGCTTTGGTTTCTTGGGAGGGTCTCGCTTCTTCAGAATAGAATCTGTCCAGACAGCTTTGTGCCATTTTAGTCATTAACCTAATTCACTTTATGAATAAGATAGACTAAAAACTTTGCTAGCTTTGCAAAGTGAAAAGCCGCATTATTGGTTTATAGGTTCCACATTTATTCCTGAAACTTCGCCTGTGGTTTGTACTTCTTTTTGTGGAAACTAATTTTATTATAGCAAAGCACATTCTGTTTGTAGGAGAAGTGAGAATGAAGAAAACAGGTTTCAGACATACATAATAAGAAATGAAGCGACAAATACTATTTAATTCTCATGTAACTTACTATTGCTTTGGAAAAGATTTTCAATTGAGTGAAGGTGAATTGCTTAAGAAAGCTTGGATGCTTGCGATTGAAACCCTAAGTTGGATTGAACTGCGAAAGCTAAGTGAACGTCTGGCCTTAGCAAAAACTATGGAACAGTTGGACATAAGGAATTCCAACACTGTTGGACTTGCTCACAGACTTGTTTGTGAAACTGTCAGAAGGCAAAATTTCATTGACAAATTCATCAACAACACCTTGAAACCCTACTCAATAAGCAGGTTCAATCTTGGCGTTCAAGCGTTTCTACGCCTTTACGTTTATCAAACAAGAATAGTCAAAAACTGGTCCCAGATTGATATTGAGGAAGCTGAGAAGATAGCTAGGCTAGCCCGTTCCATTCTCGGATGGAAAACCATTCAGAAGGTTGAGCATGTGTTGGGCCTGCTACTAACGCAAAAGCCAGCGTCTATCCTCAAAGGAGTGAACGATGGAGAGAGGGTTAGCCTTCTAACTTTTCATCCATTGTGGTTTGTGAAATACTGCTTCAAACTTTTTGGTAGAAAAGAAGCATTGGCCATGTTAGAAGGAAACATGCAGAAACTTCCAACATACATAAGGTTGAACACGATTAAGGCGGATGAGAATGAGATTCTGAAAAAACTTACTGAGGACAGAATAGAAGTCGAGAGGGTTAAACTGCTAAAGCATACATACTTTGTTGTGAGTATAAAACAAGCTCTAACCAAAACAAAAACCTTCAGGGATGGTTTGTTCTACATTCAAGGCAAAGCAAGCTGCTTCGTAGCTGAAGCGGCGAATCCAAAACCAGAAATGACTCTTCTGGATATTTGTGCTGCTCCAGGAGCTAAAACTACATATCTGGCTCAGCTCATGCAGAACAGAGGCATAATTTACTCTATAGATTATTCAAGGCGTAGGATGGCTATCTGGAAAAACCATGTTGCCCGCATGGGTGTGAGAACCACTGTGCCAATACTTTTTGACGCATACAATCCTTTGCCATTAAAAATTGAGGCAGATATTGCAATTTTGGACCCGCCATGTACAAGCACTGGAGCCTTCAGAAAATTTCCTTCAGCAAAGTGGAGGCTTACTCAGCGTTCCATTGATAAAATGGGTAAGATTCAGTGGAAAATGATAAACAACTGCGCAGAGAAAGTCAAGTCTGGAGGAGCCCTAATCTACTCTACATGCAGCATAACAGTTGAAGAAAACGAAAAGCTTATTGAACGATTTCTGAAGTGGCATCCAAATTTTTCATTAGTCGAAATAAAACCGAAAATAGGCTTGCCTGGCTTAATAGGACTAAGAGAATGCCAAAGACTATACCCTCACATCCATCAGTGCACTGGCTTCTTTATTGCAAAATTATTAAAGAAATAGTAGCCTGCGCTGCTTTCAGATGTCAGGTAGTAATGAAATTTGCTTCTTTCATTGTGACTACACCTTCTGCGATTGTTCTAAGTAACACAAAATTTCAGACACAACTTTTGCTGCTTGGATCGCTGAAGCTCCATTGTCAAAGTTTGGTGCGATTTCAACAACATCGAAGCCCAGTACGCGTTTGTCACATATACTATGTAAGATGTTCAGTAAAGTATGCGTTTCCAGACCATCTGGTTCAGGATTCTGCACGGCCGAGGCATATGCTGGATCTAGAATGTCCATGTCAATTGACAAATAAATGCTTTCATATTTTGATAATTTTTCTTTCAGGAGTTCTGCAATCTGTTCAGTTCCTTCGCTTCTCACTTGATGCACCGTCAAAAATTCTATTCCAACCTTTTGTGCATAGTCAAGTTCTTCCTTGCAGACTGCTCGTGTGCCCACCTCAATTATTTTAGCTGGTTTCACTTCTTCGTTTATTCTGCGCATGAAAGTTGCATGACATAGTTTCACCCCTAAAAACTCGTTGCGTATGTCAAGATGTGCATCAAAACTGATTACTGCTGTTTTTGACACTTTATTTCCTAATCCTTTCAAGATACCCAAAGTTATCGTGTGCTCTCCGCCTATAGTCACAGGCGTCTTTCCTGATTGTAAGAGGTCGCTGATAACAAGCTCTAGCCTCTCCAATGTTTTCATTGTGTCAACAGAAATGTGTAAATTACCTAAATCATGTATTTTTAAGTCTTCTACGTCTATTTCTGTTCGGAAACTGTAAGTTTCTATGTTTAAAGAGGCTTCCCGAATGAAATTTGGTCCGAACCTCGATCCAGCTCGGTAAGTGCTTGTAACATCGAAGGGAACACCTAAGATTATGTAATCTGCTTCTTCAAAGGGTGTTTGAAGACCATTGAAAACATTTAATTGTGATACAAAGAGTTCATGATAGCTCATCTTGTAATTCCTTCCATTCTTTTAGTTTGCATTTCTACTGGCAGGTTCTAAACTTTTTCGATTGTCTTAAATGAGTAACTTAAGACGCGTGAGTGAATAAATGACGTGTACAAGTTTCTGAGTTTCACAGAAGAAGCATAGACAAGAAACTCTTTTATGAATGACTGAATTCAATGAAAAATGCAAAAGCGAAAAAAGCCGATATATAGAAAGGAAAAAACCAGCTATAGGATTACTCGGCTTCAGAACTAACAATTATAAAATGGCGATTGACTCAGTCAATAAATGGTTTTTGTCCATATCATAGATGGAAGACAAACCGAGTCTAAATGTTGATTTACCGATGAAAAAACTGTAAAGTCTTTTAAACATTAGATTTATTAACATTTGTATTAATGCATTTAGGTTAAAAGGGGATTAATCGATGTCGCTTAAGTCGAAACTCAAAATTGAAAATGTTGGAATGTTTGCAGCTTTCACATTTTATGCGGTTGTTGGAATAACATGTTTTGTTGTATTGGCAATCGTCGATTTCCGCCTTGTTCACATCGGTATAATTGGCATACTAAGCCTAGCAACCGCTTACGGATTATTCAAAAGCAGAATTTGGACTCTATGGATTGCCGTCGCTCTCTTCTTCATAGCTATAACCTTTTCGGGTTACATGCTTTACTCAGCCTTCGAGAAGAATCTACTTCTTACTATGATCATGATTGCATATTTTCTTCTTACATGGGTTTTCACAGCCTATACTGTAGCAAAAAGAAAGTCTTAGAAAGCTGGATTACACGTTTGCACGGGCGGTCAGACAGTTTATATGTATTTTAGCGTCTTCTTCTTATATGTCGGTAGCTTCTTCGCCTATACTTTCCGTAGGAGAGAGCTATTAAGGAAGAAAACCAAGTCGCAACGTTTTGGAGAACTAGGTATTTTCCAACAGTATCTAACTCAGTCAATGGTTTTGTCAAGCTTCCAAGGTTCGATATGAAAACTCTGAATTCTGGTGTAATGGAGAGCAGAGCATCGTTTATGGATGAGCATATCCAACCAATAGGCGCTAAAGCCTCTGCAATACTTTTTCCACAGCCGCCTACTGATTTCATGGAGCTAAGTAATGATGGACTGTTTTGATAGGCCTTTGTTACTGCCCGGTAGATTAGTTGTGGATACGCTAAGAGAGAGACTAGAACAATGAATGTTGCGAAAATCAGTAAAACTGTCAAAGCGCTTTTTATCGTTGCTCTTGCAAAATGAATTTTGCGCCAAATATACGCTATACCTCTGACTCTTAACAAAGCAGCCTTCACTTTGTCCAAGAACACTCTTATTCTTGATAACAACCTTTTCATCCCTTTGAATCTAAGTTCTTTCCCCTGTTCAGCAACAGGTTTAACCTTATCTTTCCATTTTCCATGCGGTTTCACTGCAATATGCTTCGTAAGATACGTCCAGCTCAACACAAGAGCAAGTACTACAGCAGTTGGAACCAACTGAAATAAAGGGCTAATTGCCACCAATATATTCCAATTGGTGCTTGGAAATTGAAAACTCCACTGCAGCAGAGTTTCATCCTCAACTTGTGCACGCGTATAAAGGATAACAAAGCATTCAATCAGTACAGCTATTGTCATGAACAGGAGTGTTGCAGCTAGACCTTTAAATGTTATCCAATGGAAGATTAAACGTTTTTGAGGCTTTTTTGTTGACAATGAGTTCACCGTTCGATGCAATGGTTTATCAATTTATGTCGTGCTTGGAATAAATGAGAGTTCCGATTAAAAAATGTGACTGTGAATGACGTATATCTATTTTAGCTCTAAATCTAAGAGCCTTAAACTCTTTATTTTGGTGGCGAGAACGGTTTTTAGGTTTCAATGGAGCTGTATAAAGCTATGAATGTTTCTATTTATCAAAGATGCGATTATAAGGATGTGTCAACATTCATCAAGAATTTTAGACTGAATTTTTCAATGCTGCGACAATGGAAACTCATGACTGCACTTGGGACACTTGGCGAATTTGCATTGCACAGAGGAAGGACAGCTGGAGCAGGCAAAAGCTCTACCATATTTTATGTCAAAAGTAAAACCGCACTTCGGGCAAATCAATACATGTCTCGATTGCGAACTCATTCCATGTCACTTTCTCTAAATCAACTATTCAGCGAAATTTTAAATACTTTTCGAGAAGTCACATGCTGTTGATGTGAAGAAATATGGTTGACCTTGAAACAATTAAATATTATGTTTGTGAAACATTATTTTTGGTCACAGATATAAACTAGCCTGGGAAGATGATGCCGAAGAAAAGCAAAATNGAACGAACCGAACTTTACAAGGACCGCAATACAGAAGCCTTCTTAAATAGATTTTTGAGTAGTGAAACAAAAGAACTTATACCAGTTTATGATTCTAAACTTGGTTATCGATACCCAACTGTCGAGGCAATCGTTGGCGACGCTTCAAAGGCCAAAGATTTCTTGCACAGACTTTATGAAGCGGGAATATTGGAGAGAAGGCTATATGATAAGAGTATTTATTGTCCAGAATGTAATTCCGCAAATGTTTCCGTTCATTATAGTTGTCCATACTGTAAGTCGTTTAACATCCATAAAAGCTCCTTAATTGAACATGTTAAATGTGGATACATGGACATAGAGGAGAACTTCCACAAGACAGGAGAGCTCATTTGCCCAAAATGCAATGAAAAATTGCAGAAGCTTGATGTGGACTATAGGAAGGCTGGAATCTGGTGCACCTGTAGAAATTGCAACAAAAGCTTTGACATACCAGACACTGTACACTTCTGTAGAGATTGTCATGTAGACTCGACCTTTGAAAACGCCATTATTGAAGATGTTTACGCTTACAGTTTGAAAGAAGAAGTTAAAGAAGAAGTTGAAGTAGGCTGGGTTATAATTGCGCCCATAAGAGAATTTCTGCAAGAAAACGGATTCAAAGTTGAAAGCCCTGCCTTCCTGGAAGGCAAGTCCGGTGCAAACCACATGTTCGATATAGCAGCCTATCGAGGAGAAATTGAAAAACCGATAGTTATCGATTTGGCATCCTTCAAAGGAAGATGTTCTGCCGGAACAGCCAGTAATTGCATTATTTGCCAAGATATTTGATGTTTCTCCAGACCATGCCTATTTGATTGCGATTCCTAAAATGAATGAAAACGGAAAGAAAATGGCGGAATTATACAATATCAAAGTTGTAGATGCAAGAAACCAGAAAGAAGCAATAGAAGCTCTTAAGGAGAATTTGCTGAAGAAAAAATAGTGAATGAGAGCAAATCTTCAGCTCAATAATTTGCAAACACTACTGTGTTTCCTCTTTCCGTGATGAACTTAATTGTATATGGTTTGTTTGGCAAGTTTGTGTCGATGCGGTTGTATGATTTTGTGTCTCCAGAATTAATGAATATGTCCGTGTCGTATCTTTGATGATGTGTTGAATTGTTTATCCATAAAGAAACCAAGTGGCAAGTCAGAGACCCTTTATTTCGCAAAGTGAACTTCGCGCCATTGATTATGACCCTTACGGCTAGAAAGTCAACATCTAGAATTGTTTGGTTATCATCTGGCTGGCTGTCTTGCAATTTTACGTATATAGCGCCGCTTTCATTCACGTAGCTACGCCACTCGTCGGTTAGATTCACAGTGTACGTATCCCAGTCAAGGGTTGGAGTATGCCCTAATGTGTTGTTAAAGCCAAAATCGTCGTAGATCATGGCGGTCCAATTATAGGTTTTCAGAAAGAAATTTTCCTCGATGTCATCAGTTTTATATCTTAGTTGAATTTCTATGGTTTGAATGTCAGCAAGAGGATAGGTTGACAGGTCAATAACAAATGTTCCGTTGAAATCGATTCTTTGACCACCTGGAATCTGGTAGTCAACAATCACCCATACAGTTGTCATCCTAACGTTTTGCTCTCCTCCGCTTTTTTTACTGGAAGCACCCGCCTGCAAAGAATCTAATTCATTCCATGTCCAATTTGATCCTGTATATGGGTTTATATTGTATTGCTTATACACATCCTGATATGAGTTTGTGAGGGAGATATCATCGGACTCGTAATCGTTATCATAGGTTCTGATCAAGGTACGCATCGGACTAGTTCCTGCTTGAGTGAGTTTGGCTCTCACGCAGACTCGCACCCAGTTTATGGTTCCAAGACCCGTATGATTTTCTAAGTTGTAGGATTCTTTCTTCCATGATGCTGCATTATTCTCAATATACGACCCATCCTCATCTGGAGGTTCTTCGTTGCAGCAATCCCAATGGATAGTACCCCCAGGATATGGTTCATTCCACTGTGCATATAGTCCAGCATCGTTAGGATAGAGTACTTCTTTTTGAGATTTTAGGCCTTCTTTGAATGTTTCAGAAACAGCGTTCACTGTATGCGTATCCACATAAGTACCGTTTTTGAAGCTACCTACATTCAGAGCATATTCGTTTTGGGCTGTAAACCATGAGGAATTGGAAATAGGATGAACATCAGCAATATTCAAATCCTCTTGCATTCTCTCCCAATCAAACTGGTTCATCTGATAACTCCAGAGTATCACGTTAGCAACAATAATCACTATTAGAACCAAACTTAGCATGACGACTATTACATTGCTTACCCCGCGCTTGTCATTTCTAAGTTGCTTCATAATAACCTCCAATGTGTGTCCCCCTAGTTGTAACAATGTCTATGTAACATAAGCTGCCTGAAGACCAGCTATATGAAATGTTAAGCCAGCCGTGTTTACTTATTCCTAAGCTGAAAGGCGAGGTCAAAGATTGAGAAGTGTGATTGATGTATACAGCAGAAATATGAACAGCAACCTTTCCAACATTACGAAGATAAACGTTGATTACTCCGGTTGAAGGATTAAACCACACGTCTTCTATGATAATGCGTTCACTCATAGTTTCCCGCAGGTTAGTTGTAATCACATATGTAGCAGTTGTAGCAATTGACATTGCAGCAACAGCCAGAACGGTAAGTAGAATGTTGCTCAACACGGGGGTTATTGCCCGTCTGTCACGCAAAAATCTTAAGAGTTTTTCCGTCATTTTGCTCACCTTACAAGAAAAGCTTCAGACCTATGTATCCGCAAAGCATAAGGATTACGCTGTGTTTCAGTCCAGCACTTACAGTTCCTTCTCCCATTTTTCCAGCGACAAGACCTCCAAAGAAAGCTTGAATTACAGTCATGTGAAAGAACATCTGCTGCATCTCTTCAGGCGCCATCACTGCTGATCCAAGTATCGGCAAGCCTTCCATACTAGCGAAGAAAGACCTGAAAAGCAGTATAATGGTGAATAAGAATACAAAGAATGCCACGTAAATTATCGCAATGTACGGTCTTGTCTGGTTCCGCCGTTCCTTATCAAGTAGAAGCGTTGACCTGATGAACTTACCCATTGGANNAAAAACNCTCTCCACACGGCCGCCTGACCGGCCTGCTTCTATTATCATCGGTGCAGTCCTTTGCATGAGCACTGTATTGACGCGGCCTTCCAAAGCTAATAGCGCCTCTTCAAAAGTCATTCCCCAAGAAATCTGCGAAGTCATCTTTCTTAATTCAGTTGTGAGTGGGCCATAATCTCTCTTAGCAGCTTCCTCCAATGCTTGTGGAAGAGGCATCCCAATCTCTTGAGCTTGAACCAAGCTTCTGAAAAGGTCTGGCAAATTCTTATCCACAGCTTTTCTCCATTTGAAATCTACGTAGTCTAAGATTGTTGGAGGAAAAGCGGCAACTATAACAGCGAAGAAAATAAACTCATCAAATATTGTATCTCCCCAAAATANATAATAGGCAAATAAGGTAATGGCTGCAGCTATGGAAACCGAGGCAACCCAAGCCATTTTTTTCACACGCTTCTGTATTTTCAGCATCTTCATTACCATTTAGGTGAAATAGCGTCCAGAATTATTAGAAACATAATGGAGCCCAATGGAATTCCAAGATAAGTGAGTATACTGAGTAGGAGATCTGGGCTTAACATACCTAGGCTGCCACCGCCAAGCATGGTCATGACCGCGAGCATGATAACGAGAAGCAAAGGGCCTGTCACAAGCAAGGCTACGTAGAACTCTGATAGAATAGATAGTGTATCGGAAAATTTGCGCAGACTTATTCTCTTCAGCTTCATATACTGCCTAGACTTTTCACGCAGAAAAGCCGCCAGATTTCCTCCTGAATGTATTGTAGAGATGAAGCCCTCCATCAGTTCACGAAACCTATCAGAGGGAGTTTGCTTCGAAGTCTTCTCCAAAGCAGAAATTACGTCTAGCCCGAAGAGATTCACATCTCTGATAACGTTTTTGGCTTCTTCAGAAACAGTCAAGGGTACACTGAGATTTGAAATTGAGTAGAAGATCTTTTCGGGAGAAACACCAGCACTCGCAAGAATAGCCATATAGCCAGTTGTGAACGGTAGCTCATCCTCTAATTGCCTTTTGAGTTTGTCGCCGAGATAGATGGGATAGATATAAAATCCAATTATTGAAAATGCTACTGTGAAGAGGCTTCCGCCAACGCCAAACAGGACTGCCGAAAAAAATGGCATATTGAAAACGAAGGTAAGCAAGCATGGAACACATATTGCTGTAGCAATTGAAATCAAGAATGTTGCAAAAACTGTCAGACTAATGTAAGCCTTAAAATTGGTTTTCAATCCTGATTTCTGCAAGTTTGAGTCTAAATCTCGGAAAAGCGGCAGAACACGACCAGTTTTTTCTCCAATAATCTGATAAGCGAAAGAATATGGGTTTTTGAGTGCCAGTTTGAATGTTTCGTGAGGTGTTTTCAGCTTAAGTCTTGTTTTAAGGCGTGTGAAAGTTCTCCTAATTTTTTGGAGGATTTCACTATTTTTCATTTTAGACCCACTCGGGCTTTTTGGTGGACACGTTTTGGGTTGGCGTAATATTCTCGAATCATGTTTGCAACGTCGGTGTAATGGCGGATACCCTTATGAACCATCCATTCCAATACAGTTTTTCTGCGCAGTAACTCACGTTGGACTTTGTCTTTTTTTAAGCCTGTTTTCTTTATGTGTGCCTCCAAAAGNTTGCTGTTGTCAGAAAAGACGAATGTGTCCTTTTGTGGATTCCAGCNGAAAACTTTTTCGATTGGTATTCTCTTCTTCTCTTGGTCAANCTCCAAAACCTCTGTTGTTGTNACAGCTCTTCTTGCTGGTTTTCCTTCCATTTCTGTTCTTGCTATGACTATTATGACATCTATCATCGCTATTAGTGGAGTTGGAACATTCATTGGTTCCGATTTCAAACGGTTTATTACAGCTTCAACCGATTCTGCGTGTAGAGTGCTTAATCCAAGATGACCTGTTGCCATGGCTTGGAAAAGTGTGTATGCTTCTTCGCCGCGGACTTCGCCTACAATGATGTAGTCTGGTCTCTGTCTTACAGCAGCTTTCAATAGATCGAAGAGAGTTATGCTACCGTTTCTTCTGTTTTCATGTCCAAACCCTAATCTGACAACTGAGGGTATCCAGTTCTCATGGGGAAGATTAAGTTCTGGTGTGTCTTCTACGCTCACTATTTTCATTTCAGGCTTTATGAACATGGAAAGACAGTTCAGCATCGTTGTTTTTCCTGCCGCGACGCCTCCGGCTACAACAACTGAGGCTCTGTTTTCTATGATGTACCATAAGTAGGCTGCCAGTTCCGAAGAAACAGTGTTGAATGCTATTAAATCAGAAATTGTTAAAGGGTCAACCCTGAAACGTCGAATAGTAAATGTGGAACCTCTTCTCGTAACTTCGCTTCCATAAGTCAGTTGTACACGGCTTCCATCTGGAAGTGACGCATCCAAAATTGGAGATGCAATGGAAATGTTTTTTCCAGCTAAGTATGCCAGTCGGATTATGAACGAGTCTAGTTTGGCTTCATCTTTGTACCTTATGTTTGTTGGTAGCGACTCATATATTCTGTGCCAAACATAGATAGGTATGTTTACACCGTCTGCCGATATGTCTTCTATGAAATGATCTTTCATTAAAGGATCTATTCTTCCATATCCTATGAAATCGCGTATTATGTAGTATATGAGTTTGTCAGTTGCTTCTGGTGGAACTTTTATGCGATATTTTTTGATTGTTTCCTTTGTTTTTTCCTTTAGATAATTTTCTGCTTTGTCTTTGGTTTCTATTTCATTTAGGTTTACATCCACCTCTTCCATAAGAAACTTCTTTATTTCCTTTAGTCGTTCCTCTTCATCTTTATGCAACGTTGGTTCTATTATTTCGTACATTATTTTTTGTGTTTTTGGATCCTTGATTATTGCAGCATAGACATATGGTTCTTGTATAGGGTAGGCTTCTCTGAAGACAGCTGGTTTTTTTCCTTCAGCTCTTATTGTTATGCTTATTTCTGGTTTTTCTACTGTTCTAGAGGCTTTGGGCATTTGTCATCCTCTTCACGTGTAGTTGTATTCTAAATAGGATGTGTTGCAGTACTCGAATATACTGTGTAGTGAGTCTTAATAAGTCATATGCATATTAAATATTTAGCATGCTTAATCTTAACAGTCACAAAAACTGTCGATTAACACACGTTAGAATACAATCCATATTTTAGGATACATCCAGTTAGCACGTTCACCTTTTTTCCGAGCCTGTTTTTGCAATAGATATCTATTCTAAAATAAAATTGAAAAGCTGATAACCGTATAAAACCAATACGGGATAGTATAGATGCAGATTAGTTTCAAAAGTAAAGGTGAAAAATTGCTTGCAACCCTTTACAATGAAACTTCCTTGGTGGGAGTTGTCCTTTGTCCCCCACATCCGTCATATGGCGGCAGCAGATATGACACTCGAATTGTCAAGGTTGCCAAAGTATTAGCTTTACACAACATCTCTTCTTTATGCATGGATTATGGAAGTTACGGTAAAGGTGTAAATGAAGTTGAGAATGTCTTAGATGCAATCTCTTTAATGGAAAAAAGAGTTCATTCATTAGGCCTACTGGGATATTCCTTTGGTGCTGTGGTTGCGTCCAACGCGGTTGCCCAAGCTGAAATAAAAGGTTTTGTGGCTATGTCAATTCTAGAGAAAGTAAATAGTCTAAAGGCAAACCTAAATTTTGACTGACCAAAACTCTTTGTCCATGGAAGATACGATACTGTTGCACGGTACTCAGATTTCAAACATCTTTATGCAGAAACAAGAGGAAGAAAAGAGAAACTCATTTTGGATACAGACCATTTTTATATGGAGAACTATCCAATCATAATTGATACAGCCTCAAAAAGAATATGTCAATTCTTTCAAGAAGTACTCTCCAAATAAACGGTTATCCCGCAGAAAGCTGATAATTCTGGAAGCCTATTTATCAAGAGTATGAAGAAATCTTTTAGCCTATTTCTTTTATTGTTTAAGGTTTGTTTGTAGCTGATCGTTCTCTTTCGCCAACTATATAGTGACTCTTATAGGCATCTTGATCAAGTAACCACGAATCACATTGATTGAGCTTCAGCATAAATGAAATAAGCTCTCAGTCTTTTTCATTAAAGTGTTTCACATCAAACCAAACAATATTACAATTAGAGCAAAATGAACATAGAAAAAAAGAGCATATAAATTACAAGTTTAGCAAGAAGAAATTATGTTTAAGTAAAAGAAATGATTACTAGACTAGAGGTTAATACTAGAAGTTCTTTCTATATGTTTAAATTGAAGATTTCCCATATGTATATTGGAGAAGGTAGTTTGAAAATCATAAATAATGTCAGACATAATAGTCGACGGTGGGGAATAGATATTATCGCATGCATTTTGATGGCTTCTCATCATGGAGCTAAAAAAACTGATTTATTGAGTCGTTGTAATCTGAGTTTTGAACAACTCAAAAATTACTTAAACTTCGCCCTTAAGAAAAGGCTTATTACAGTCGACAAAAGCGGAACCTATCCCTTATTCAGAATCTCAAATAAGGGCAGGGCTCTTCTGGAGTCATATGAAGATTTAACCGTTTTGATAGAATAGTTTTACCAAAATGGACGTCAAGACAGTTTCCTCCTTTTTCTTTTTGTAACAGCTCTTACACAACGTTTTTCAAATGATTGTTATGTCTTCTTCAGCAAATCCTCCTTTTTCATATTATAATACGAGTACCGATACGCTATAAGCAAAGCCAAAACACGCCTATGCATCTAATCCACAAAGATGATTTTTATTGGTACGTTTCTCCAAAGTTTCGAGCTATTAATCCTATGTCTCTCATATCCACTTCACCATCAGGTACAAGATATTCAGGTCCTGTTATGTCTGCATGATCACTCCATGATGGATCTGATTTACTTATGCCGAATCGTCTAGCTGCAAAGCCTACGTCTTCCATATCCACCATGCCATCTGGTATTCCAGTTTCTTCTCCTGTTATGTCACCTATGATAGGAAATTGAATGGATATTGTAAGGTTGCTTTGGAAATTGAAAGCGAAGTAGATGAAATAACGAGTGTCGTTCGTTGATATTGATGCTGGAGGATCATAAGATGGGAATGTCAACCTCGTATGATTCACAAACACTTTGATGTTTGAAGAGTTGAGACCGAGAGGCTGAACAATCCTAACATATCCTGAAGTGCCGCTTTCACCTGAAACACTCAACTTAATCGATCCCGGTGTCTCTTTTAAATCCAGAACAGTTGTATTCGAGATCACTTGAACAGGATGAGTCTGTCCGCCTTTGCTGACGTTTATGTTTAGATCATTTACTGGAGTCCAAGGATTCATAAGCGGATAGTTATCTGCATTATATTCATCAATAACGTGCGGTGTATCTCCTATTCCGTCACTGCCTATCCCGTTTTGGTAAGGACCGCTATGTGAGTCTGTCTGGTTATGATTGCTCCAGTAATTGCCTCCAGAAGGATATCCGTTATTCCAAACATTTTCATATATTTCTGGAATCCATATTGGGAAGTGTACATGTAATGTGTTACATATGAAGTTGTTATGATAGAACAGGTTGTCCCGAACGGAGTCCCATATACCGAATCCATATAAATTGTCTGTTATGTTATTACAGTAAATTGAGCTATGCTGAGAAGTGTAGAAAACCATACCATATTCAGTATTATTTGAGATTTTGTTACCGCAAACTGTAACATTTTCACCGCTTATTTGCAGACCATATATGCCATTATATGCTGAATTGTTCAGACATACAGTATAAGCGCTTTGGACAGTTATTCCAAACGAGTTGTTTTTTGCTACATTGCCCGAGACTATAGCATTGTTTCCTCCAAAGAGCGAGATGCCATTGTCAGAGTTATTCAGAAGAATATTGTTGGTGATTTTAAGATTATCACAGTCAAATGCCCGTATCCCGTTGATACTGTTCGCAACTGTGAGGTTGGTGATCTTTACATCGCCTATTGTTACATTAACTGCGACTTCGCCATAGCGACCATCGATTATAGCTGTTTTTCTGTTTTCCCCAACTAGAGTTAATATTTTATCTATGACCACATTCTCGTAGTATGTTCCCGGAGCGATTTGAACGTTCATTCTAGTATTCGGATCTAACTCTAGATCAATAGCTTCTATGGCTTCTTGTATTGTAGCAAAGTGAGAAGGTACCTTTATCGTGTTAGGTAATACTACCCTTGCAAAAACACAATCTCCATTGATTGTAGATAGTGGCGGTTCATCAGAGACAGCATAGTTGATTGAGAAATCAGTAAGGGTTCCTGTAATGATGCTGCCGCCATCGCATATCTTGATGAAAAACGATTGATTATAGACTGTAGGCACACTCTTTTTGAACTCTGTAATATCAAGCAAAATGCTGTTTGAGCAGAACGAGTGATTCCCTCCATCTACTAAGTCACTAAAAGATTTAGTCACAATAGGCGTATCACCTAGACCGATCAAAATATCACATTCGGCTCTCTTGGAATGGTTTATAAAGAATGAGGAGACTAATCGAGGTGTGTAATCTATAATGTCACGAAAGAACATGCAGTATCCGACACGTTGCTTCATAGCTTTGTAAGATATCCAATAACACCCATCAGCAGTATTCTCCCATCCTCCTTCTCCCCAAGAATTCGCTATTTTGAAAGCTCCATAACGTGTTTCCCCCTCCTCTACGTACTCGATGGTGTCATTGTAGCCAACTACAGTGTTCGCATGGTTTTTACCGTTAGGTAGATAGTTGTCTAATGTCCATACGTCTCTGCTTGTCAGATTAGAGTATTGACTGGCATTTACAGCTATTACAGCTAGATGATCGGAGACTATCCAACTCTTGAGATCATTGATATCCAAATCCGTCTCTAAATACAAGTATTCAATTCCAGTGTTGTTTCCCCGATAATGAGGAGCCTCCCTCCAAGCTTCTTCAGACGGCCAGCTAATATGATTGTTTGGATTGTAAGGCATCTTCTCCCAAGTACAAGCACCAACAAATGTTACCAAGTTTATAGCAGAACAAAATGATGAACCATTATCAATCCCCCCATTAATCAAATGATAGATAAAATCAGGACTGAAAATTCTGTCTTGATATTCAGAAGATGGATATCCTAAATAGCCTCCCTCCCATACAGCCCCAGACAGGTCCCATCCATTCTCTCTTGCCTCCTGAAAAGTTTTCATATAGTATCCCACAGCCCAAGCAACACATGAGCCTTCTCCATTTTGATTCCCTATCGGCGGAAACCACGGTTTAGCAGTATGGTCTACACTGGAGGTAGATTGGATTTTCTGAGTTAGTGAGATTTCGTCCACAACATGAATGTCACTTGCAATCTCTATCAAGTCTTCTTCTGTTGGCGAACGCAATCCTGTTCCATAGTCATTTATTATCTCATTGTAATTTCTATTTTCTTCCCAAACTCCAATCTTCTGTTTCAGTTTTTCCAGTTCAAGAGTTGTGATTCTATGTTCAGAAATTTTCACTTGGTCTTCGGTTCCTTCCATGAGAGGATGTGCTTCATTGTTTGTGAATAGTGTGTTGTCAACTGAAGGATATCTTGCTTCACTTGTCCTAGGGCAAGCATTAATAGGTTGAATATTAAATACAAATACTGACATCCTTATTAACAGCAATGTCAAAATCATCATTCCAGAAACCATTCTCTTCAACAATTTCCCTTCCTCTTGATGTACACAGTCTAATTGGCAAATAATATTTGTGGAAACTTCGGCTATTATATCACTAATATGCGTTGAAGGATGTTGAAGAACTCATAGAAGCAAACCTCGCGCGCACTATGTTTTCCCTTATCATGATGACAATAATACCTGTGCGAGATAGGTAAATGATAGCTCCTTAATTTCCCCTTCTCCTGGAACAATGACAAAGCTTTGAATATCTTCCATGTACTTCCCCCAATCCATTCGGAACAAAGATAACTTCTGAGCGTAATCTCTGTAATCCTTATGAACAGAAATAATCACACCAGTCATCCCTAATCCTTCTCCACTTGCCGCCAAGATTGCGTTTGGAAACTTAGCTGCATATTTCTTAACTTTTACAATCATTTCTTCAGATAAGATTTCTGGGCGCATCTTGGTAAAAGTAAAAGCCATTATGTCAAACCCCAGTTTTCTCCAATCAGGAATATACGTGTAGCCTCTAATGAAGCCTTCACGTTCAATTTTGTGGCGAGCTCTAGTTATAGTAGGTTGTGAACTATGCAAAACGCGAGCAAGTTCTCTGTCGCTTCTTCTAGAATTTTTTAGAAGCTCAACTAACAATTTCCTTTGTAGCTCTTTTAACATGTAACTAAATATTGGAGAGAAAGAATAATAGTCTTTTGCATTCTTAAGGTTGAAGATATTTCGTTACGGGTTGTTTGAGGTGTAAAAAATCGTGTAACATTGTCTTCAATACATTCAGATGAATCTCTTCAAACAAGGGCGCGTATTTCATAGCTGGTCAGTTACTACTAATTTCTAGAAAACTAGAATCTATCATTTCATAAGAACCCTTTCATATTTGAATCCGCGTGGGCTAGAGCAAAAGATATTACATATGCTGGTGAAGATATCTCCCGCAAAATCCCATTTTTCTATTCCTCCTGAAGAATAGTCAAGTTGCTTTCAACTGGCAAAAAAATGGGGTAAAAGCCTGATGGTTGAAGGNTTTTCTACTGTACCGTGTCAACGATTTCAGCATTAGGAGCATTAGTCTTGATAGATTCGATTCCGTTCTTGCATCCGTCTTTTGACTCGTAGGCTTCGCCAGTTGCTATGGTTTCACCGTTAGGAGCTTTCAATCTGAATCTGAATTTTTCAGCGGCATCTTTGTAGATTTCGAATTTTGGCATTTTTTCCGACATAAATATCGCCTTGAAATCAAGGCAGATTGCTCTATAAATACCTCCTTTAACATATTCGTGTGCACCATTCTAACGTGGATAATGAACGTTTTCAACATCCTACAATGATTATAAAAGTTCTTCTAGCATTATATATCGCTATTAATGTCTCCAGAGCCAAAAAATCGAAACAAATAATCTCTGAGAATGAAAGAATTCCTGAACGTGCAAGCTAATTAGCTGAGAAGTTCAAATAAGAAGGATGAAAGCATACGAGAAGTTAATTGGTTGAAGTCTATTCATAGAATATGAGTTGTTTTTCCTCTAAAATTCTGTGGAGTTCATGAACTGCATCGTAAACTTCTTGTTCTTTTTTGGCTCCCGTGCAAACTAGTTTGCCGCTTGCAAACAATAATATAACAACTTTTGGTTCATCCATTCTGTATATCAATCCCGGAAACTGTTTGGGACGATACTCTACGCATGGATAGCCCTTCACAACAGCGTTTAAATCAAATTTTTGGTTCAAGGTTGCAGCAGCAACAACATTTTCGATCTTTATTGTGGCTTTAGCTTTCGACATGAAAAATCACTTCTTACAGTGGAGTTAAAGTATCCATTATTAAGCCTTGGGTTAGCAAAGTGGAGAGCACGCGAGAGAGATCACTAGGTCACAATCTCCTAAACAGCCCCCGCTAACTTTTAATCGAAAAGTGAAAAGAACCCAGAGATTGGAGACTTTGAAATGGTTCTTAGCGTGTACAAAGGCCAATAAGCGAAGCTGCTATCTCAATGGTTGAGCAGCTAGGCTCCGAAAAAAGGTAGAATGATTACAGACGGTTTTACGTTTCTTAGCAGACGGTTCTGGCTGGCAAATCAACCGAGGTGAACCAAAGGTCATACTGATTCGGAAGCTGTAAATTCGGATTCAACGTGGAGAAACCAGTTGAACCTGATAAAGAATACGAAGCTGAAATTGAGGATATAAGCACGAGAGGCAACGGCATCGCAAAAATCGAAGGCTTCATCACATTTGTGCTAAACACTAAAAAAGGGAGAGCACGTGAAGTTTAAAATAACAGGAGTTGGAAACAGGTTCCCAATCGGAGAGTCAGAGCAAGCCTGATTCGAATCATGCCTAAAACTCAAAGCACCGTAATACTATTAAGACACTCAAAAGACATGAAGAAGGAGGGAGAACAAAATGGCAGAAGAAAAAGAAGAAAAGAAACTGACAGAAGAAACTGTTAAAGAGGAAAAGCCCGAAAAAACCCCGCGGACTCAGAAAGTCAAAGAGAACATTGTTTTTGTCGGAAGCAAACCACCAATGAGTTATGTCCTAGCGATCATCACAAGCCTTTCAGCATCTAACGTTAAAGAAATAGCTCTGAAAGCTCGAGGACGAGCAATAACAACAGCAGTTGACACAGCCGAAATAACTAGAAGGCGTTTCATGAAAGACTTGAAAGTAAGTAAAATCGTATTGGGAACAGAGGAAATGCCAGCAAGAGAAGGAGAAAATAGGGCAAGGATGGTTTCGACAATAGAAATAACGCTTACAAGAGAGTAGTAGAACATTGCGAATCAAAGCTACAATCGGCGAATACCTCGCTTTTCTTTCAATAAAATATGAGGTTGCCCCTGACCAGCTTTTTCATGCTTTAATCTCGGCTTGGGAAAACCGAGAGTCCACATGTGAAGATCTTGTGATCGTATGTCGCAAGAAAATGCGCGACAAAGCTATCTTCTTGGTAATGAGAGGGCACAAGGTCCTTGTGCAATTTCCCATACCAAATAACTTCCTTCTGAAAGAAACTAATCCGATTGCACGCTCGCGAAAAACTGACTTGATCCGCAGATACTTATTTGAGAAAGCTAACGGACGCGTGCGCTAGAAGTTTTTGCCAACCTTCAAAGGCGCAACTTTCACAATACTCATTGAACGGCATTTTGATTATTTTTTGGAAACTCCTGATAAACTTTCTAACGCTAACGTTTTTAAATCGACTACCAATTAATATCGTGCGCGTAGAGTGGGCTTAGAGAGGAACATGATGAAATGAAACTGGGGGAGGTGAGACACTCATTGCCAGGGCGTATCGTCTGTGTGGGGCATAAATGTGTGGAGTGTTGCTTAGAGACGAGGATGCCTCTTTCAAATCCTGATTTAAATAGAATCCTAAAGCTCGGCTATGAACTTGAATGCTTCGCAGTGAAAACAGATGAGGAATGGCGTCTAAAGAATAACTCTGGACAATGTGTTTTCCTCATAGAAGAGCGTTGTGAAATATATCCTCATCGACCTGAAGGATGTAGGCTATACCCACTAGTTTACGATGAAGACCTAAGAAAGACGGTGATCGATCCCCTATGTCCCTACGGTCACCTATTCAGTTTTCAAAAGAACGATGTTGAAAGATTAAGAACTCTGACACGCGCGTTGGATTCGAGTATGTAATCGACATGAATGATTGTAAGCTGTTCCGCAAAATGAAGGCCTCGTATTTTGAGTGCAGTCCCTCCGAAAGGGTCCGTACTCTAGTTTGTAATAACACCCCAGTGAAGATATCACCCGCACAATCCCCCTTATTCCTTTTTGCAGCAATGTACACAACACGCTTAGTACCCACGATTTTTCTGTCGCTTTTTGAATAGAGAAGCTGTTACACTAACCNTAGATAAAACCGTGGCATAGTCAATCGTAGCGCGTATAATTGTTCTATGTAGGGTCTCCTTTAGAGTGCATGNGTCCATAGCGTCTGCGAGCTGAGTGGCTCGCCAGTATCTCTGTGTATGATTCATTATTCCTGGATTCCTACAGATTTGCCAAGCTCTCTTCCTAGTTATGGCCCCAAGCCGAGAATTACAGGCCATAGAGTTCTACCTCAGAAAATCAAGCCACTCGATAATGTGGCAAGTGAATGGATCATCCAGTTGCACAGAATTCCAAACATAATGTTTCTTGAGACATAAATCAAACTTCACTTTCGCCAATGTGGACGCGCATGCTTTGAATATGTATTCGAGAAAGATGGACTGATGTTTTCTAGAAAACGAAAGCAAACTAAAACGTGAAAAGGCAGACGGTAACGTATATTACATATGCTACTGGAGACATCTCCCGCAACTCCCCATTTTTCTCAATAGCCCGCGCTGAACAGTAAGTAGCACATGTAATCTGGTCTTTCAATGGGATCCAGATTGTGCCAAGTGATGCTCAGAGAACATATATAAGTGGTGCTGAGAATATAATAAGCTGCGTTTGCCTGATGTACGGTTTTTGATCCAGATTGTGATGAAGATCCGTCGATCGTGATGGTTTTACGCGTAAATTTAAAGGATGTAGATTTCATGCAAAAAGAACAGGTTATGTTACAGACTCCGCGAAGGTGTCCTGAATGTAGTAGTGTGAATCTTGTCCATAATCAGGATACGGGGGAGACTGTGTGCGGAGACTGTGGTTTGGTAGTTCAGGATCACATGATGAATGAAGGTCCGGAGTGGCGGGCTTTCACCCTACGAGAGAAGGCTTCAAGAAGCCGGGTGGGAATGCCCATTTCTTATTCTATTTATGATAAAGGATTATCCACAGCTATAG
>JGI2172J19969_10000008_pt1 | contig 60390 bp, 61 predicted proteins | sample DeeMarSWOR230_32_FD_19969 | JGI IMG/M metagenome (IMG submission 19969)
TCTATGAGCACAGAAAGCTGCCGGCTGTAGACCGCCAACTCCTTTAAACCGACTTTTTCTTTTTTTAAGAATGGTATTTTTAACTCGGTCGGTTTTTTCTTGACATTGATGACTGTGATCTGTTCTCTCTGGAGAATCCTCGTCAGGTCCGCAGCGGACTTGGCGACACGCTCACCCTCAACAACATCCCCTAAACGGTTTCTTCCTTTCCAGTTAAAAACAGCCATTTTTTCCCCCTTATTATTTCCTCATATTCGGAGAATGGCCGGATGCGGGAACTCTTACTCCCTCTTTTCTCTGGATAATCTCAGTCAATTCATCAGGCTTATAAGAAACCTTCATGGCCACATCCAGAGCGATCGCACCCTGAAAATAAAGGCTGGCCAAAGACTGGTTAAAAGTTACCATCCCATACTTCTCTTGGCCCATCTGCATGGCGGAGTAAATCTGGTGAAGTTTGTTCTCCCTGATCAGGTTCCTGATAGCTGCGTTGGGGATGAGCAGTTCCATAGCCAGAACTCTCCCTCTGCCGTCGGCTCGAGGTATTAAGGCCTGAGTGACCACGGCTTCCAAACACATGGAAAGCGTGATCCTCACCTGATCCTGATACTGGGGAGGAAAAATATCCACGATCCTTGAAACTGTCTCCGCGGCTGAGTTGGTATGCAGGGTGGAGAAAGTAAGGTGTCCGGTCTCAGCCACATGCAGGGTGGATTCCACCGTTTGCAGGTCTCTCATCTCACCCACGAGCACCACGTCTGGGTCTTCACGCAAAACGGAACGGAGCGCATTGGGGTAGGAGAGCGTATCCACATGCAGTTCTCTCTGGTTGATCATGGATTTCCGGGGAGTGAAATAATACTCTATCGGGTCCTCAATGGTAACGATATGGACATCTCTCTGGACATTGATGTAGTTGATCATGCAGGCCAGGGTCGTTGACTTTCCGCAGCCAGTGGGCCCGGTGACCAGGATCAACCCTCGCGGCAAAAAGCAGAGCTGGGCTATTCTTTGAGGAAGACCGAGCTGGGCAAAACTCCATTCCGTACTGAGGAACCTTCGAAACGCAGCGGCAACCGCCCCCCTTTGCATGAAGACGTTTCCTCGGAAACGGCCCATTTCCTTGATGCCGAAAGAGAAATCAAGCTCGAATTTCTCCTCGAACATTTTTTTCTGCTTATCGGTCAGCAGGCTGTAGACGAGCTCCTTGGTCTCAGCACCGGTTAAAGGCGGATAATCGAGCGAGATCAGACGCCCATGAACTCTGATCCGGGGCGGAATTCGCGTCGTGATATGTAAATCGCTGGCATTCCGTTCAACTGTCTGTTTCAGCAGTTCCTGAATCGATATCGCCACTCTTCACCTCCGTATCTCTGACTGTTTCTCTTAAAACCTCTTCGATCGAAGTGACCCCCTCTTTAATCTTATGCAGCCCGCTTTTTCGCAAACTGAGCATGTTGTTCCTCATTGCCGCCGCTTTTATATCCTTGGGCTGTGCTTTGGCCAGAATGAGGTCCTTGATTTCATTCGTTATCGTCATGACTTCAAAAAGCCCGACCCTTCCCTTATAGCCTGTATCAGCGCAGACACTGCAGCCTTTGGCTTTATAGGGCTTGATCTTCTCGGCGTCTTCAGGAGAGTAGCCGATATCAATCAACGCTTCAGGGGTTATTTTGTGTTCCTCACAACATTTCTTACACAGTCTTCGAACAAGTCTCTGGGCCACTATCAGGATGAGAGAGTCTGAAATCAAAAAAGGCTCGACATTCATGTTGATCAACCTGGCGATCGTTCCCGCGGCATCATTGGTGTGGACTGTGGAGAACACCAGGTGTCCTGTCAGCGCAGCTTTAACGGCGATATCAACGGTCTCGTAGTCACGCATCTCTCCGATGAGCATGATATCGGGGTCTTGTCTCAAGAACGATCTCAGAGAGGAAGCAAAATTCAAGCCAATCTCTTCTTTGATGTTGACCTGGTTGACCCCGGGCATGTAAAACTCGACAGGGTCTTCGGCTGTCATGATGTTCTTTTCCTGGGAATTCAAGGTCGATATTGCGGAATAAAGCGTGTTTGTCTTGCCGCTTCCTGTAGGGCCGGTAACCAGGACAATTCCAAAGGGCCTGTGAATGGCCTCATTGAAAAGTTTGAGAGATTCTTTCTCAAAACCGAGTTTGGTGAGGTCCAGCTGTAAATTCTCCCGGTCAAGGATACGGGAAACGATTTTCTCTCCGAAAATCGTCGGCACGCAGGAGATTCTCATGTCGACCTCTTTCCGGTTGTCGTCTCCCCACTTCACTCGCATTTTCAAACGGCCGTCCTGGGGCAATCTCTTCTCGGCAATATCCATGCTGGAGAGAATCTTCACGCGTGAGATGACCGGGTTCTTGAATTTCATGGCGAGATCCATCATCTCATGAAGCACGCCGTCTATCCGGTATCTTACCCGGAAAGAACGCTCATAAGGCTCGAAATGGACGTCACTGGCCCCTTTCTTGATGGCATCCATGAATATCGTGTTCACCAGCGTGATAACAGGAGCTTCTTCCGTAGACCGAGTCAACTCCTGGATGTCATATTCTTCCTCTTCTTCCTCGATGACGTTAACCGATCCATTATCGGCCTGCTCGATCTCATCGATTATCTCTTTGACCCGGAGAGAGTCAGAAGCGCCGTAATACTTGTTGATGGCTTCCATGATACCTGATTCTGAGGCGATAACAGGCTGGATGCTCAGGCTCGTCCGGAATCTGACATTCTCGATCACATCGAGGTCTGTGGGATCGACCATAGCCATAGTCAGGAAGGACCGGATGCGATGGATCGGCATGATCATGTGCTTTCGGGCGATGTCGGCCGGAATGAGCTCGATGACATCCGGATAGACCTCGAACTGGCTGAGGTCTATGTACGGATATCCCAACTGACGGCTCAGTGCCTGGGCCATATCTTCTTCGGTGATATGGCCAAGGGCAATCAATGCACTTCCGATAGAGACTTTGTTCTTCTTCTCGTAATCCAAGGCCTCCTTCAGTTGTTCGGCAGATATGAGTTTTTCCCGTATCAGGAGTTCACCAAGGTTCGATCCCATTTTCAGTCCTTATAGAGCGCTAATAAAATAATAAATTTGACAATATTTGTCAACTTCTGTTACAAGACTTGTTATCACCTTTTTATCCACTCCCTCTTTCGAAAAAGACGCTCTCTTGTTCGTACTTTTCTCTTTCCTGTGAATTCAGATGAAAAAACAATCAAAAATCACCTTTTACAGCCTCTAATCTTTGCAGAGTCTCCCCAATGTGTCAATCATCAGTAGGGAGGATATTCAAGGTGAATTTTAAAATCATTCCCTCATCCAAAAGGGTTAAATAGCTCACCGCGATGGATGATGAGCCAAATAGACGTTTAAAGACAAGACAGCCTGAAAACAAAGNNTCATCAATTCCGGTNCTCTTTCCNTCGATACAAATGGAACAAGTGAAATAGATAAAACTCAGTCTCGATCCAATCATAGCTTAAAGGANTGTGCTTCTCAAAAAAACACGAATCTATGGTAAGAATTAAACCGAAAGGCTCAGGCAGTTGAAAAACCGGCTGGGGTGAAATAACATGAATGCCTGAAAAAAATTATTTATCCCTTTATATGTTTTCCCACCAATCCCCGATTTCCTGGGGGTTTCCCATCTCGTTTCTGAAGAGCAATCGTGCAGCTCTTTCTGCCTCACCATTGCCCTGCTCAAAGATGATCACTTTGCAGAGGGGGCTGATTTGCTCAAAATATTCTTTGGCTTTTGCTCTTGCCTCTTCAAATGAATAGGTCGCATCATCAAACAGGATCGGAGAGCCGACTTTCTCCTTATAGCCTCGAATATAGTATCTTCTTTCCATTCATCCCTCCTCCCTATAATCTGCAGCCAACCTGAGCATTTTACTCAAAGCACGCCTCGCTATCCCTGGTGGGCGGTACTTGAAAAACTTCATGAAGAGAACGTATAAACGCCACGAAACGTCCTGCAGCATAGACTACCCCTTCTCCCGATGAATGCTCAAAAAGGTGCTCCTTTTCCTCTCGGGATTTCCCTTGCTTGCGGCCTTCACTCTTTTTTCCATTTGATAATGCAAATCCCTAGAAATCGAGGGATTTATCTCCATAGGTTTAGTCGGTCAGGAGGAAATAAAATTGAAACACAGGTTTTTGCGCTTCAAACGGAACAAAACGGCATGACCCAACAGAACGAAAAAAGAAGAGAAGGAATGGCGCGCCTGGAGAGACTCGAACTCCCGACCCGCTGCTTAGAAGGCAGCTGCTCTATCCTACTGAGCTACAGGCGCACCCTTTATTTGTATCGACGTAATCCGAATATCCTGCGCTCTTCTTGAGCTCAAATCGGGGAGATCGGATTTGAACCGACGACCTCCTGCTCCCAAGGCAGGCGCGCTAACCAGGCTGCGCTACTCCCCGGCTGCAGAAAAAGGGGACAGGCCCTTTTTTTAAGAAAGGCGACAGCCCCTCTCCTTCTTGTCGATAAGGACTAAGAGGGACAGTCCCCAAAAAAAAGGTTCTGTCCCCTTTTTTTCTCTCTCTTCTTTTTAGCAAAACGTGAAATTGTTGTCAATTTCCGTTTCTCTTTAAGGCCCGCTCAATTTCCTTCCTGTCAATCTTGACCACAATCGGCCTTCCATGAGGACAGAGTGATGCGTTTGAAGTCTTGAAAAGTTCCTCAACCAGATAACTCATCTTTTCCAAGGACAAAGCCTGGCCTGCTTTGATAGCCGTTTTGCAGGCGAGGGTGGCCATGATCCTATTCTTCTTGTCTTCGATCTTCTCTCCTTTGACCTCTTCAAGCAAGGAAAACAGCACCTCCCTGGCCTCTATTTCTTGGAACAGATCAGGAAATTCCTTTAAAGAATAGCTGCGACCGCTCATGGCCTCCACCCGAAAACCTATCTCCTCCAATAGGCTTTGGTTCTTTTCAAAGCTCAAAACCTGAGACGGGGAAAGCTCAAAAAGGACTGGAAAAAGAGCCAGCTTCTGAGGCCATTTCTTTTTCTTGTCGATTTCCTGGTATTGCTCGAAGAGAACTCTCTCATGGGCATTGTGCTGATCGATGATGAGGACTCCCTCATCCGTTGAGGCAATGATGTACATATCCAAGTACTGCCCCAGGACGCGAGGGCCCCTTTTCTTCTCCTCTGCCCTAGGAAACAGGCCTTCTCTCTCTAACGGCTTCTTCACATCCCGCGGGAAAGCCGGCTTTTCCTTCCTTTCTTCAACTCTTGCCCCGCTCTCCATCTCCACCCGGGCAGGATAGATTCCCTTGATTCCCTGCTCCCTGAGCATGGCCTTCTCGATGCTGTGGAGAACAAGTTGGAAAACAGGGCGAGAATCCCTGAACCTGATCTCTGCCTTGGCAGGGTGAACATTGACATCCACCTCTTCATAGGGACAGGAAAGAAAAAGGAAAGCTTTAGGATACTGGTCCTTTTCCAGAAAACCTCTGTAGGCCTGGTTCACAGCCGCTTGGAGAGTCCGGTCTTTGACCAGCCGCTCGTTCACGAACAGCAGCTGATGAGTCCTGTCCCGCCGCCCGGATGGAGGAGCGGAGGCATACCCGTTTATCCTTCTTTCTCCTTCTTTGTGGTCGACCTCGATGAGATTCTCCAGCAAAGATTTTCCGAAAACTTGAAAAATTCTTTCTCTCAGGCTTTTCACAGAAGGATAATCAAAAATCTGCCGTTTTCCATGGGTCAGTGAAAACCTCTTCTGCGGATGGGCCAGGGAGACAAAAGTCATGTATTTCACCACTTGAGTGAGCTCGGATTTCTCGGAACGGAGGAATTTCTTCCTGGCGGGAAGGTTAAAGAACAGGTCTTTGACTTCAACGGCCGTCCCTAGCGGAAAGGCCACATCCGAAACTCGAATGACTTCCTCTCCTTCTCTCTCAATCAGAGTCCCTTTTTCTTCCTTCCCGTCAGATGTTTGCAGGATAACCCGGGAAACGGCTGAAATACTGGGAAGCGCTTCACCTCTGAAGCCGAGAGTGGCGATCCCGGCCAGGTCTTCGACCCGGGCGATCTTGCTGGTGGAGTGTCTCTCAAAACAAATAAGGGCATCCTCGCGGCTCATTCCATGGCCGTTATCCGTAACTCTGATCAGCTTTTTCCCGCCTTCAGCAAGCTCGACCCTTATCTCTGAAGCCAGGGCATCTAGCGAATTCTCCACCAGCTCCTTAACCGCCGATAAAGGCCTTTCGATGACTTCGCCCGCTGCGATTTTCCGGGCCACGTCTGAGGCGAGAATGACGATGTTATTCATAGGTCTATTCTATCCCTGATCCAACCGATTTTCCAACTCCACAACAACGACATTTCATACAAAGACAAAGAAGTTGTCAACCGTGGGGAACACATTCAGATGAAATCCACGGGAATGGAAGAAGCGACCTTGAGCGAGGAATGTCCCCGCTCTCATTTGACGGAGACGAAAGGGCTCCCTTTCCTATAGACGCGCCAGAGCCTATCCCGGCCTTCCCGTATTCCTATCCGAGGTCTCCAGACCAGATCTTTCTCTTTCTCATCTTCATCCGTCCTCCCGACAAGAATCAGGGGAGAACGCGGGGAAGAGAGCGATGCTCCGTTGAGCGACAGGTCAATATCCAAGGCCTGGCAGAGCTTGGCTGGGCCCGAGCACAGATTCAAAACATCATCGGTTCTTCTTCTCTTCTGCATCAAAGCCAGCCCTTCAAGCGGTTCCAGAGCCCGAATGAGCACAGCCGCCGGGAAGCCTTCCTGTTCTGTGACCACATTGAATAAATGATGCATTCCGTAGGTTAAATAAACAAAGGCCCGAGCCGGAGGTCCGTAAAGCATCTCGCTCCTCTTTGTCCTTCCCCTGGAGGCGAAGGAAGCCGGGTCATCCTGTCCCCTATAGGCTTCGGCCTCGACGATGATGCCCGAGGCAAGTCCATCTTTGGACTTCCTGATCAAGACCTTTCCGATAATCTCTTCGAGGATTTGAAGCGTCGGGCGTGAATAAAAGGCAACAGGGAGCATCATGGGAATGAGGTTGAAGCTCAGGCGTCAGGCATCCTCTTGATCCGTCCTCTTGTCTCCTGCTCTTTCACCTCCGTGATTTCCACCCTGACTTCCGCTTTTTCCGTTGCATCTGAGGGAGGAACGAAGACTTTAAAATAATTGAAGGTCAAAACCTGATCCTGAGTCCTGCTTTTCTTGATGACTATCCCGCCGCATTCTTCACCCAAAAAAAGCCGGCGGAATTCCATGTTCTTCTTTCTGGACAGAGCCCTGAGGCAGGCTGCCCTCTTTTTCTTATCCGCTGCCTTGACTTGAGGCCAGGCCGCAGCCATGGTCCCTGGACGGGGAGAATAGGAAAACACATGACAATAGGTCAGAGGCGACTGCTCTAAAAGGCCATAGGTTCGGTTGAAATCCGCCTCAGTCTCCCCGGGAAACCCGACAATGATGTCTGCTCCCAGTGAGGCTAGGGGAGATTTCTCCCTCAGACGGGAAAGGATCCTTTTATAATCCGCAACCTTTATCTTTCTTCCCATGCGTCGCAAGACCTCATCAGAACCGCTCTGAAGGGAAAGATGAAAGTGAGGGCATATTTTCCCGCTCTTGGTGATGAGATCAAGNAGCGAAGGCTCGAGATGCCGGGGGTCAAGGGAACTCAACCTGATCCTTGGNNCNCCCCTCAAACTTTTGATCGCCTGGATAAGATCGAACAGGGAACTTTCCGGCTTGAGATCACGACCGTAGGAATTGAGATGAATGCCGGTGAGCACAGCCTCTTTGAAGCCTTGAGCCATGAGTTCCCTTATCCGGGCGAGGATCTCTTTCTTTTCGATGCTGACACTGTTCCCTCTCACGCTGGGTATGACGCAAAACGTGCACCGGTAATCACAACCATCCTGAACTTTTACCAGGGCCCGTGACCGGAAAGGTACGGTTGATCCCTGCCTCGCTGGCCGGGATAGAGCCAGGATCCTCTCGCTCAGATCCCTTTTTTCCGAGTTGGAAAAAACTTCCCAGACCTGGGGCATCTCTTTCAGCTCTTCAGGGACCCGCTCCGCATAGCAACCGGTGACGATCATTTTTGCCTTCGGGTTCAGCCGCGCCACTCTTCTGATGAAACTTCTGGTGTCGCTGTCGGCCCGGGAAGTCAGGGTGCAGGAATTGATAACGACCACATCGCTGTGGACATGATCATGTTCATGTTTGAGCCCTTTCCTCTGAAGCACATCCGTCCACCAGAATGCTTCAGCCTGGTTGACACGACAACCGAAAGTCTGGATCGAGAAAGATGTCATATTTTTTGCTGGATTTTCCTGGATTTGTCCTCAACCTGGGATGCCATTTTCTTTTTGTATTCCTTCAGCTGCTCCCTAAGGGCTGGTTCTTTCAGGCTCAAAATCTGGATAGCCAGAAGGGCGGCGTTCGCAGCCCCAGATCTTCCCAGACCCATAGTCGCCACTGGTACTCCCTTGGGCATCTGAACTGTGGAAAGAAGGGCGTCGAGACCGTTCAGCGCCGGGCTCGTCACCGGCACCCCGATAACCGGACGGACTGTATGGGCTGCCACGATTCCAGCCAGATGGGCTGCCTTTCCGGCCACGGCGATGAAGACCTCAACCCCTTTTTCCTCAAAGGACTTTACGAGCTTCACCGTCCTTTCAGGAGACCGGTGGGCCGAGGAAACTTCCAGGAAAAAGGAAACCCCAAACTCCTTGAGAACCTCCAACGCTTCCCTAACTGTTTCATAATCCGAATCGCTTCCGATGAACACCCCGACCATCATTTTGCCTCCTCTTTAGCAGCGCCGATATCCTTCCGGAAATGCATGCCCTCAAAAGATATTTTGGCTATGGCTTCATACGCTTTTTCCAGGGATTGGGCGAGTGTCTCTTCCGAAGCGCAAACCCCCATCACTCTTCCCCCGTTGGTGTAATATTCCCCTTCTTCATACCGGGTGCCGGCGTGGAAGATGGTTATTCCAGGAATCTCCTGGGCCTCTTTAAGCCCCTCTATCTTTTTTCCTTTCTCGTAGGCCAGCGGATAACCTCCAGATACCAGGACCACACAAGCTGAGGGATTGGGGCTCCATTTGATCTGCGTCGCAGATGCTTTTCCCTCGATGACAGAGAGAAGGATCTCGACCAGGTCACTCTCCATCCTCAACATCTGAGGCTGGGTTTCCGGGTCGCCAAAGCGGCAGTTATATTCAAGGACCTTGGGCCCTTCCTCTGTCAGCATCAGACCCACGTAAAGAACTCCTTTATATTGTCTTCCTTCCTCGCGGAGGAAATCCACGGTGGGAAAGACAACGGACTCCATTATCTTCAAAAAAAGATCGCTTTTGACGAAGGGCGAGGGAGAGATGGCTCCCATTCCTCCTGTATTCGGGCCTTTATCGCCGTCGTAGGCGGGCTTGTGGTCCATGGTGGTGACCAGAGGCACAACGTTCTCTCCGTCGGAGAGAACGATGAAAGAGGCCTCCTTCCCCCTTAAAAACTCCTCAACCAGTATCCTGCTCCCTGATTCATCGAAAATCTTATCCACCATGACAGCCTGGATAGCCTCCTCAGCCGCTTCCCTGGTCTTACAGACGATGGCTCCCTTTCCCGCAGCCAGGCCGTCTGCTTTAATGACCAGAGGGAAAGAAAACCGATCCGAGTTCAGGAGTTCCTTGGCCTTTTCCACAGAATCAGCGACCTCCGCCTGGGCAGTGGGAATGCTGTGCCGCACCATGAACTGCTTGGCAAAGACCTTGCTTCCTTCCAGCTCAGCCGTCTTTTGGTCGGGGCCGAAGATTCTCAATCCCCTCCTCTCGAATTCATCGACTATCCCCAGCGTCAAAGGAAGCTCAGGTCCCACAACCGTCAAGTCCATTCTCTCGCTTTGGGCAAAATCAGCCAGCCCGATGATGTCGGAATCCTTGATGGCGATATTCTCGGCAATATCGATGGTCCCCGGATTTCCGGGCGCGCAGAAGAGTTTTTCCGTATGCGCACTTTGAGCCAGCTTCCAGGCCAGAGCATGCTCCCTTCCACCTGAACCGATCACCAGTATCTTCATATGACCTTCCTTTTTTGAATGATTCTGCCAGAAAAGGGTCAGGCCGTCAACGCCAAACTGGCCTTTCCGCTTATCATCTGCCCTTCTCTAAATTCTCGCTCAGCAGGTCGACAAAACCAGGGTGAGCGAATACGCTCTTCAAGATCTGAGAGGCAACGGGAATCGCCTCTTCAAAAGATAGACAGAACTTCATCTCGAGAAAATCCTTTCGGAATCTCTTTGCCTCTTCTTTTACATTCTTGTTCTCGATGATGACCTCGGCTATCAGACCGGAAAGAACATCAAAATCCTTTTCCTGCATGCCAAAACGGGTCATCTCCTGGACTCCCATCCGGATTCCGCTCGACTCAAGAAACGTCTCATCATCAGGCAAAGCCTGATAATTGGTCACGATATTGTTATCCTCCAGCCGCCGAGCGATCTCCTGTCCCAGGCCGTATTCCCTGACCCTGATGACTACCTGATGAGTCTCCGTGAACCCATCTTTCTCATCTCCCTCTACTTGTATTCCTTTATCCTTCAGAGACCGGGCAAAGGCTTTGGCGTTATTCCGGACCTGCGTCTGATACTCATCTTTGAATTCGTTCATCTCATAGGAGGCCATGAGGAGAGCCAGAAGAGTCCCCAGATGATGATTGCTGGTCGAGCCCGGAAATGCCCGGCTTTTAATGTCCAGCCATAATTTGCGGAGAGGGCTTCCTTTGGCGAAGTTACCGGCCACCAATCCCCGTTGAGGCCCGAAAAAGGTCTTATGCGTACTCCCGGTTATGACATCAGCCCCTTCCTGGAGAGGAGTCTGAAAGACACCGTAGAGCCCCAGAACATGAGCCATATCATACATGATGACCGGTCGCGCCTCCCAGTCTCTCACCAGCTCGGCGACAAACTGGACCGGCTCCTGATAGAGGAACATGCTCTTGCCGAACACCACCAGCTCGGGTCTATGCTCTTCCATGAGCTCTCCCAGCCTCTGAAGGTCAGCCTTGTAAGGATTCTCCTCCAAAACAGGAAAATTGACGACATTCTCCTTTCCCGTCGCAGGATCCTCGGCAACATAATTGAAGAGCGCTCCCATCGGTTGAGAGCTCAGATGACCTCCTTTGGTCAGGTCATTATTCATGACCAGCCTCATCTTCCTCATCGGCTGCCCTTCAGGCCGGTCACGGTTCAGGAAGCGCACCATGCCTTTGAACACAACCTCGTTGGCCATCTGGCCGCTGACGGGTCTGAGTTCCACATCCGTGCAGCCAAAAAACCGGCAGAGCTCCTGATGCACCTCCTCTTCCACTTCCCTGATGAAGTCTGTCCCTTGGTAAAAATAGACCTCCTCGCCCTTCATGGTCCTGTGTTCCGCATAGCGGCCAGAAGGATCTGAGATCTCGCACATCTTCACCAGAAGAGAAGGAGTGGTCTCAGAAGGGATGAGGTTGAAGGATTGGTGCTGTCTCCATTCGTTGTTTTCCGTTATTCTTTTGGCTAAGGATTGAATTCTTTCCTGAAACAAAGACATTCTTTTGCTCCTCTCCTTATGGTCTTAAATTCTTTTCTTCGACTTTAAGGATCTTATCGATTCTTTGCTGATGACGACCGCCCTCGAAATCTGTTTCAAGCCATACCCTGACAATTTCAAGGGCCTCATCCAAAGGCAGGATCCTTCCTCCCAGGGTGAGACAGTTGGAATCGTTATGACTCCGGCTCATTTCAGCAGAGTATTCATCACAACAGGGAGTGGCCCGGATTCCCTTGAACTTGTTGGCCACGATCGCCATACCCAAACCCGTTCCACAAATCAGGATGGCCCGGTCATGTTTCCCCGAACAGACGTTCTGGATCGCCTTCTCCGCAAAATCCACATAATCCACCCGTTCGTCCGGACCACACCCATAATCCTTATATTCGATCTTCCTCTCAGCCAGATAAGACAGGATTCCTTTCTTGAGATCATACCCCGCATGGTCCGAAGCTGTGGCTATCTTCACTTTTTCCTCCTTTACTCGAAGGTCAGGAACTCCATTCCTTTTTTCATGATGTGTCATTATATCAATATTTCATAGACTGTGAAATACACAAGGCCGGGTCGGAAACATCTCCGCCTCCCGCGATATCATAGGTTACTCAAAATCAGGCAAGGTGGATTGAAAAGACGCAGGTTTTGCCCTGGTAAAATAAGAATCTTATTATGAAAATGTTTAGGGATGAAAAAACCGTTTGAAGGCTGAGCGGGCTTACGCTTTGGATTTTTCTTGAATGGACCTGCATTTTCCCTGAAAAATCCTTGCTGTACTCGGTTTAGACGATGAAAGGCATTTACCGGGATTCGAGGCCGATTTTACCTTCTCTGGCCTGCATCCCTATTCACTGATCTTGTCTTCCTTGATCATCGATGCAGCCTCAGGTAAAACAGCAAGTGCTTTGAGGACGACCGGGTCACTTATCCTGTAAGCCCACCATCCATCCGGGATACTCCAGACTGATGAAAACAGTTCCCTCTCCAGCTCTCTTTTGATCTCCGCTTTCGCCTCTTCAAATTGAGCCGGTTCAAACTCAATCCTGCTTTCCCTAAGATAAGACTTGAAATCCTCGATGACCTGTGAATCGGCTCTGAAATCCCGCCCGATGATCTTCTTTCCTCCGGCAGCCCTGGTTTGTGTTGACTTATCCTGAGGAAAGATAAAATCTCTGGAAAGAGGAGTTTCTTTCTTGACGAATTTCTGGGCATAGGTAAAGAATGCCCCCTTATACAAGAGCATAAAGGTGATATCATGAGGCGGAGGTATCTCTAACTCATAATCCGGAGCAATCCCCCCTTGGCCGAGGACCATCCTTCCCTTAGAGGTGTACCTGACCTCTCTTTCTTCAGCAGGAGCCTGCTTGCTCAACATGTAGTCCTCAATATGGGAGTAATCCCTCTGTATCGACCTCCCGCTGGGAGTGAAGTAGCGCGCCGTGGTCAGAGCCACAGCCGCATCCACGGAGAGAGGGAAGACTGTCTGGACAAGGCCTTTTCCGAAAGAATTCTCTCCGACGATCAAGCCGCGGTCATTATCCTTGATGGCTCCGCTGACGATTTCGGGAGCACTGGCGCTGCCTTTATCAATCAGAAGAACAAGTGGGACCTTCTCGTACTGATTGTTACGGAAAGCCTTGAATTCATTGTTATAGTCCTTGTTTCTCCCTTTCATGGAAACGATGGTTGAGCCGCTGGGCAAAAACTCATCAGATATCTCGATGGATTGAACAAGGGTTCCCCCGCCGTTCAACCGCAAATCCAGTATCAGCTTCTTCATCCCCTTTTTCTCGAGGGCGTCCATTTCTTCCTCAAATTCCCTGGTTGTGGTTCCGGAAAAATTGCGGATGCGGATGTAACCGATATCATCCTTGAGCATAAACGCATACGAAATACTGCGCAGCGGGATTTCCTCTCTGGGGACAGTCATCTCGAGCGGCTTCTCCAGCCCTTCCCTGGTGATAGAAATGTTGACCTTTGTTCCTTTTGGTCCCCTGAGCAACTGCACAGCATCTTGGCCGGTGATGGGCTTTGTGCTTTCGCCATTGATATGGGAGATGACATCTCCCGCCTGAATCCCCAGCCGATAAGCCGGGCCTCCCTCAATAGGAGAGATAACGACCAAGCGGTCTTCCTGCTTCTGGATCAGGATGCCCAGCCCGTAGTACTTTCCCACGTGCTCTTCAGTCAGCCGAGAAAGACGGTCAGGGTCCAGAAAATAAGAATGGGGGTCAAGGGTATAAAGCATGCCTCTTATGGAGGAATAAGTCAGTTCATCGAGGTCGATATCGCTGAAATAATTTTCCTCGATGAGAGCCGTAATGGCCATCACCTTATTGATGGACAGCCCCCAGATGTCCTCGTCCTTGGCAGGAAGGAGGACCAGCACCAGGATCAGGGTGACCAGGGAGATTATCTTTCTCTTCATATCCGACCCGTAGAATTTTATACTACCAGAGCCTCCCCCGAATGTAAAGCAGCTCTCATTCACTGGGTATATCTCCATCTGCATGATAAGGGAGCCATCTGTTCTCATATAAACGCAGTCAATAAGGTTACAATCTCTGTGCGGCCTGGATACCACCCTCAGCCCCCGGACCCCCAGGGAACCAATCCCGTCGGTTCCCCCTCCGCTACGGGGGCTCAAGGGTGGTACCCAGGTCCGCTCGACAAAGGATGTTACATGAATGATTGCGTTGACATGAGTTGATGAGCACAGCACAGTCTCCCCTCCATCCGTAATAGGGGACGTTCCCGAGGGGACACCCTTTTATACTTTTCTTATTTACAGAACAAAAGAGTGTCCCCGCAGGGAACGTCCCCATAAGGTGGGAGGGTCTTGGCGAGGATGGAGGAGAGGCGGAGCTCTAACAGATTACGTGCAGGAAATAACAAGGATCATCAAGTTAATGTTGACTTCTCCCTGAGTAAGGGCTATATTTCCATAGGCCATTCAAAATTCAAAGAGTAGAACAACATGTTTGGAAACATAGGATTTCCTGAGATACTCCTTATTCTAGCCCTCGCTCTTCTCGTCTTTGGGCCGAAAAAGCTTCCGGAAATCGGACGGTCCATAGGAAGAGCCATGAGGGAATTCAGGAGGACGTCCGACGAGATCAAAGAAAAGATCGAAGAGGAAATCCAAGCCGACGAGCTGAAAGATATAAAAAAAGAGTTTGAAAAGGGTATCGAAGAAGATGAGGAAGGGAAAAAAGACTCCTGACAATATGACCTTCCTCGAACATCTGGACGAACTCAGAAAACGGCTCTTTTATTCCTTCATCACCATCATCGTTACAGCCATCCCAGCCTGGATATTCCACAAAGAAATCTATAATATCCTGTCCCTCCCGGTAACGCCTTTCCTGCCCGAAGGAGAACCGCTCGTCTACACCAAGCTGCAAGATCCTTTTATGACCTACATCAAGGTTTCCATTCTGGCCGCGATATTCGTCGCTTCGCCGGTCATCTTTTTCCAGTTCTGGAAATTCGTCGCTCCGGGACTCTACCAGAGAGAGAAAAAATATGCCATTCCCTTTGTCATCTTCACCACCTTCTTTTTTGCTGCCGGAGGCCTCTTCGCCTACTTCATCGTCTTCCCCTTTGCCTGCCGTTTTTTCATCAGCATGGGAGAGGATTTTCGGGCTGTCATCACCATCAACGATTACTTAAGCCTGGCTCTCCGAGTGATCCTGGGGATTGCCCTGGTTTTCGAACTCCCCACCCTGGTCTTCTTCCTCTCCCGCATGGGGCTTATCACCGCTAAATGGATGGCCAAAAAATTCAAGTACGCTGTCCTTGTCGTCTTTATCATCGCTGCCATCATCACCCCCACTCCCGATATGTTCACCCAGAGCATCATCGCCATCCCTATGCTCGCCCTTTATGGAATAAGCATACTGATCGCCTTTTTCTCTGAGAAAAGGAAAAAACAAAAAGCTAAAGAAGCCCAGGAAGACTTAGCCGGATAGATCAAACTCGAACACCCAGAATGAGGACTCAAGAAAAAGTCATCCTAAGGAATGTCCCGACTTATAATCCGGAGACCATAAAAAAAATCATCCAGGAAGGGCTCCGGGATTTCGGCCTGGCTTCGCGGATCAAGGGCAATCTCACCATAAAACCCAACGTGGTCATGGCGCATCCGAAAATCGCTCCCTCTGCGTTCACCCGCGCCGAATTTCTCGATGGCCTGATCAGCGCTTTGAAAGAAGAAAAAAAAGGAGACCTCAAGATCACCCTTGCTGAAAAAACGGGCGCCGGGCTTCCGACCTCCAGGATGTTTAAACACGCCGGCTACCCTTATCTCAAGAAAAAACATAAAATAAAGCTCCTTCCTATAGAGGAGTCGAAAAAAAGAACGGTTCATCTCCAAAAAGGAGAAATCCATTCAAAAGTGACCACAGCCAGAGAAATCGTGGACAATGATTTTCTGGTCTATGCTCCCAAGCTGAAAAGCAACGTCCTCAGCCATGGTTTCTCAGCAGCCCTGAAGCTCAACATGGGGCTGCTCCTGGACCGGGAAAGGCTGTGGAACCATAACTATGAACTGGACAAAAAAATCGTCGATCTCTTAGAAGCCGGTTACCCTGACTTTATCGCCACCGACGCCGTGGAGATCTCTCTGGGAGGAAACCAGCTCACTCAGCACGGAAGACATCTGGGAATAGTCGTGATGGCCACCCATCCCCTGGCCCACGATGTCGTCTGCTCCCATATCCTGCACCTCGACCCGTCCCGCATCCCCCATCTCCGTCTGGCCAAGGAACGGGGGTATGGCTCCCTCAGTCTTGACAGCATCCAGATCGAAGGGGATGTCTCTTTGGAAGAGATTCAAAAGAGGACCAAAGACCTGGACCTCGGTTTTATCAAGGTGGATGAGGTGGACTGCGGTATGCGCATAATTGCCGGAGAGCCCTACTGCACTGGCGGCTGCCACGGCATCTTCCTGGACTGGCTGTACATGTTCAAGGACAGAAAGCCCAGGCTGTGGAAGAAGATGCCGCCCTGGACAGTTGTCATCGGTCAGTACAGAGGGGATGTCTCCGCTTCCAGGCTGATGGTCATCGGCTCCTGCTCTAAAATCCAGGGCAAAGTTCAAGCGCGAAAACGAAGAAAGATCAAAGGCTGCCCGCCAAAACACAAGGACCTCGTCCTCCTCTTTTTTCTGAAAGCCGGCATCCTCAACCCTCTTTTCAGGCTGGACCTGATCCTCGACGCCTATTTTTTCCTGTTTCTCTCTTGGCTCAGACGATTGATCAAAGGAAGGTTGTGAACCCATGGACGGCAGGCTGATCATCGAGAACAAAAGGGTTGAAACATACCTCAAATTAAAATCCATCAATCCCGCCAACCTCAAACCGGTGGGAGAAGTTTTCCTTGCGTCCGCAAAGGAATGCCAGCAAGCCATTCAGGCCGCAAAAAATGCCTATCCTTCCTGGAGAGAGCTCCCCTTGAAAGAAAAAAGACAGGTCTTCCGTAAAGCCAAGCTCATCCTTCTTCAAAGACTCAGCGAGGCAGGCCGTTTGATCAGCGCGGAAAAGGGATCTCCCTATCCAGAATCCCTATCCGTAGAGGTCCAGGGAGTCCTCGAAGCCCTGGATTATTACGGCTATAACCTGGGAAGGGCTGCCCAGCCAAAGAAAANAAAGCATCATGTGATTCTTTTCTCCAATAAAAAAAGCTTTTTCCGCTTTCAGCCTTTNGGNGTGACGCTCATCATCTCTCCCTGGAATTTTCCCTTCTTGATTCCCTTCTGCGATATCCTGGGATCCCTTTCGGCCGGGAACACGGTGGTCTTCAGGCCGTCGACCTCAACACCGTTCACAGGGCTTCTCATCGGGGACATTCTGACCAGAGCCGGGCTACCGCCCGGAGTTCTGAACGTCGTCAACTGCAACGTTCAAAAAGCGGAAAAAATGATACTCAGCCCTGAAATCCAGACCATCTCATTCACGGGGAGCGTGGCCACAGGAAAAAGGATATCCGAACTCGCCAGCCGCAACCTGACCCATACTGTTCTCGAGCTCGGGGGTAAGGACCCCATGATCATCCTCAAGGATGCCGACCTGGAAAGAGCTTCGAGGGGAGCGGTCTGGGCAGGTTTCATGAACACCGGCCAAAGCTGCGGCGCGGTGGAAAGGCTGTATGTGGCCCGGGAAATCGCCGATGATTTTATCCACAGAGTCCTGAGTCTGGTCAGAGAACTGAGGGTCGGCGATCCCATGGCGCCGGAGGTAGACATGGGGCCGATGACCACTCTCAGCCAGCTCAAAACCGTCGAAGAGCATGTGAAGGACGCTGTGGATAAAGGAGCTCGGGTGCTGCACGGAGGAACAAGGCCTGAAAATTTGTCCGGTTATTTTTACCAGCCGACGGTCCTCACCGGAGTCAATCATTCGATGAAGGTCATGAAGGAAGAGACCTTCGGACCGGTGCTGCCGATCATGGCCTTCTCTGATCCTGAAGAGGCGGTTGCACTGGCGAATGACTCTGATTACGGACTGACAGCTTCGGTCTGGACAAGAAATAAAAAAACGGCTGCCTGGATGGCCGAGAGGATCGAAACCGGCACCGTCACTGTGAACGACCACATGTTTTCCTTTGCCGAGCCGGGAGCGATATGGGGAGGGATCAAGCAGACCGGAAGAGGACATACTCACGGACCGTACGGCCTCCAGGAACTGGTAAATATCCAGTTCATCAGCCATGACTTCTCCAGAAAAAAGACCCAGATCTGGTGGTATCCTTACAGTGCTGATCTGCCTCAGATCCTGGAAAGATCCCTGGTTCTTTTTCATCACGACAGGATTCTGAGAAAATTCAAAGCCTTATTCTCCTTACTCCCTTACAGGTCGAGGATCCTGTCTGGAACCCCTCTCTTGAATTTTTTGAAGAATCTTCCTAAGCTGTTCAAAAGATGAAAAAAGCCCCGAAACTCATCGGCCTAACAGGAACAAACGGCTCCGGAAAGGGCGAGGCCGCCGCTTACCTCGAGAAAAAAGGCTATGCTTACTTCTCGCTTTCCGACCTGATCCGGAAAGAACTCCAGAAAAGCGCTATCCCTGTCACCCGGGATAACCTGATAAAAAGGGGAAACGAGTTGAGAGATAGATTTGGCCCGGACATCCTGGCCAGGCTGGTGATGAAAGAAGTGAGAGGCAAGGCGCTCATCGACAGCATCCGCAATCCTTCCGAGGTCGAACACCTGAGAAAGCAAAAAAGATTTATTCTCCTGGCAATCGATGCGCCTGTCGAGTTAAGATATGAAAGAGTCAAAAAAAGAGGGAGGGAGGAATCCGCGTCGTCCCTCGATGAATTCATTAAAAAAGAAAAAGAGGAGATGACGGACAGCGTCAAAGGACAACAGCTCCACATCTGTATGACAATGGCTGATTCCGTCATCGTCAACGACGGATCCCTGGATGACTTTTACCGCAAGCTGGAGGAATGGCTATGAAGCCCAAAAGAATCTCGAAAGACCAGTATTACTTAAGGATTGCAGAAGAGGTGGCCCGGCGCAGCACCTGCTGGCGCCGCTCCATCGGAGCCATCATCATCCGCGACGACCAGATCATCTCCACCGGTTATGTGGGAGCGCCGCGCAAAACGAAGTCCAGCTACGAGCACGGTTTCTGTCTCAGGGACAAGCTGAACATCCCCCACGGCCAGCGCTATGAGTTGTGCCGGAGCGTGCACGCCGAACAGAATGCCATCATCAATGCCGCCCGGGCCGGCGTCAGCCTTCTAGGGGGGGACATGTACATTTTCGGCAGCCGGTCTGGAAAATCCGAGCCGATAAACGCCTTCCCCTGTTTTATCTGCAAAAAAATGATCATCAACGCTGGCCTGAATCGTGTCGTCTGCTCAACCGCAGACGGAAAGATGAAAGCTTTCCGGGTGAGCAACTGGGTCAAAGACTGGCAGGAGAAAGACATCATCGATGACAGCCATCAATACGGCTGAAAGATTATAAATCGGGGACTGTCCCCAATTTTCAGGGTATGGAGATAACACTATGAGAGCATTTCCCTTTGGCCGGTCCTTTCTGACAGGCCTGTCTCTGATCCTTTTAACGGCACTGCCTTTCCAGGCTTCGAGACAGGAAACTCAGCGATCCGAACAGGCGGTATCCAGCCTGCTCGAGCTCCTGGGCATAACACCGTCTCCAGAGTCTATCGACTATATCCAGGATAAGACACAATTCCAGCTTCATACTCTCATCACCGAACAGCGCCATGCCAAAACGTGGGACCTGAGCGAAAGGATTCAAAAAAACAGAGCTGAAGGCCTCAAGATGCTTTTCTCGGTGGATGAAGACATCTCGGAAAAGCTGGAGTCTCTGGCCCAAGAAAAGGAAAACCTGGAGCAGGCGGCAGAGGCTGTCGAGGAGGCCATCCTTTCCGGCCACAAGATATACATCTATGGCTGTGGCGCCACGGGCCGTCTGGCCAAACAGATGGAAAGCACTTTCTGGCGTCCGTTCTGGAAAAAAGTCAAAGGGACTGGAAAAATTTGGTCAAAGATCCAGCCCCACCTGGGTGATAACATCGAAAACCGGCTTATAGGGGAGATGACCGGAGGCGACAGGGCTCTCATCAGTTCCCTGGAAGGGTTCGAAGACCTCCAGCTCATCGGATATCTTCAGCTGGAAGACAGAAAGGTTGAAAAAGGCGATGTGGTCATCTGCGTGACCGAAGGCGGGGAAACGTCCTCAGTTATCGGGACCATCCTGGCCGCACTGGACCAGCGGAAAAACGCCAGCGCCTATGACCCGGCACAGTCCAGAAAAAAGCTCTATTTCATCTATAACAACCCCGATGAGATCCTCCTTCCTTTTGACCGCAGCCGCACCGTCCTCGAAGAGCCGGGCATAACCAAGATCAACCTCTTCACCGGCCCCCAGGCTATAACCGGTTCCACCCGGATGCAGGCGACAACGATCGAAACCTATGTCGTCGGGAATATTCTCCAGACAGCACTCGACCGGATCCTGAGAAAATATCTCTCCAGCAAAGACATGGAGAAGCTCGGCTTTATTAACGAGATGCGTCTAAAAGCCAAGCTGCTAGAATTTTCCCGAGTCCTGAAACAGGTCCAGTCAGTCATCGAGGCCACAGCCAAACTCACAGAACTGGAGGCTCAGACCTATCAATCCGGACGGTTTTCCACCTATTTTGCCCAGGACGGATTGATCACTGTTTTCATCGACAGCACCGAAAGAAGTCCGACCTTCCGTCTTTTCCCCCTCGACACAGTCAAAGTTGCCCAGAGAAAATGCTGGATTCAGGTCTGGACCCCTGCCGCAAACCTCAAAGAAGCCTGGCACGCCTTTCTCGGAAGACCATTCCGGGGACTGGCCCCCTCCTTCTATGAAGCTCCCTTTGAGGATAAAATCGAAGATCCCTATCTTAAAAGAGCAGCTCTCGACAGCTTGAAAAACGCTGGTGATGACCAACAACTTTTGTATGATTTCTCCTTTTCTGACTTCAACCTGAAAAATAGAGGACCCAGACCGGGAGATCTGGGAGTGGTGGTCTGCATCCAGCCTGAAGTGGAAGCGCTCAAGAAGAAGAATTCAGACTTCAGGAAGTTCATCGACCTCTTTTCCGGCAGCCAGGCAAACCTGGCCCTTATCCTGATTACTGACAAGGATCCTGAAGAGGTGATCAAACTGGCTCATAGGATTCCTGGGTATGATTTTATAGGGAAAGACGCCCTTGTGGCTGTTCATCTGAATAGCCGAAATGATCCCCTTGGTATCAACCAGCAGATCGCCCTTAAAATACTCCTGAATGCTCATTCCACCGCGGTCATGGCCCGACTGGGGAAAGTTATCGGAAACACCATGACCAATGTCAGCCCCAGCAACCTCAAACTCATCGGCCGGGCAACTTACCTCATCCAATCCCATGTGAACGACACCCTCAGCCGCCCCCAGTGGCTCAAGCTCTACGGCATCCGGGAACCGATTTCCTATGAAGAAGCCAACGCTGTCCTCTTCGAAGCCATCCGCTTCCTGAAGGATAAAACGGAGGAAGCAGGCCAGACGGCAGAGGTCGCTTTTTCCATCATCCGGATCCTGGAATCCCTCCGACTGAAGAGAAACTTTTCCAACGCGGAAACCCTGGATATCGTCAAGACAACAGGGCTCAGCCAGTATCTCAACCAGGTCACCGCAGAGTCCAGGTAGGGTATTGAACAGACAAAGGGACAGACGCAAATACTTCGTCTGTGTTCTCCTCAGTCTGACCCTCTCCGCCGGTTTCCTGGTACCAGAGACGCCCTCCCCGGATAGGCTGGTCAAGCTGGGGAACGAAATCTTCCTGAACAAGCTCTCAGCTGGCCTCAAAGGAAAATCTTTGGGTCTTGTCCTCAATCATACCTCTGTCCTTCCCAATGGACAATCACTCCTCAACGCTCTGCGGGAGGACGGGCATAGAATCCAGGCCATTTTCTCTCCCGAACACGGCTATTCCGGAAAGGTGGAGGCGGGAAAAGAGGTCAAAAACAGTCAGTTAAAAGAGATTCCCGTCTACAGCCTCTACGGAGAAACGAGAAAACCCACGGCAGAGCAGATCCAGGACATTGAGGCGATCATCTTCGACATCCAGGATGTCGGAGCACGCTTCTACACCTATATCTCCACCCTCAAGTACGTCCTTGAGGCGGCGGCCCAATCTCAGATACCGGTCTACGTCCTGGACAGGCCGAACCCTATCGGAGGGGAGATCATCGAGGGCCCTCTTCTTCGACCCGAGTTCGAATCCTTCATCGGAGCCCTTCCCATTCCCATAAGATACGGCCTGACATCCGGTGAGCTGGCCATGATGATCAAGGGCGAGGGCTGGGTAGCGGAAAGCTTCGAGCTCCACGTCGTCCGGATGAACAACTGGAAGAGAAGCCATTTCTGGAAAGACACCGGTCTTCTCTGGAACCCGACGTCCCCGAACATGCCGTCTCCTGAGACAGCCATCATCTATCCCGGGTCATCCTTTTTGGGAGCTGTAAAAATCAATGAAGGAGGGGGGACTCTTCTTCCCTTTCTTCAATTCGGCGCACCGTGGCTGGATCCCTTATCCATCCTGGACAGCCTGGGCGGAGGTGAAGAGTTCGGTGTTCAGCTGGAAACGGTGAAATACACACCCCGTTCTCTGCCGGGAAAACTGATGCATCCCATTTACGAGAACAGGGCCTGCCACGGACTTCAGGTCATCATCAACCAGCAAGAAAAATTCCTGTCCATCAGGTTCGCCCTGGAAATCATCCGCGCCCTCAGGGAACAGCATCCGGATAAGATCTCCTTCAGCTCCTTCGACCTCAACCGCATGTACGGCAATGAGCTCTTCAGCCGCTACCTCGAAGGATATATCAGTTATGAACAGCTGCTCGCCCAGATGGAGGAAGACGAGGAAACATTCAGACAGAAACGAAAAAAATACCTTCTTTACGAATAAATTTAAATCGAAGGGTCAGGGCTCGACATTAGACATCCCAGCTTCAATAAATAGTGGGTTGATGTCCTTAAGGGACGTCTAAATCCATGGTCAATCCAAATTCAACTGAGACCAATTTTTAAGATTGTATACTCCATTACGTCATTGGACAGATGAGCAGTAGCAGCATATGAATCATGAATATGTCTAATGTCGAGCCCTGACCCTATTAATGTTGGCGGACGATTTCCTTTACCCTCATCAGCTGCACCTGATAGGAGCGTTCCATCTCTTCTAAACGGCTCGAAATGTATCTTATGGTCTCCCTGATATTGGGAATAAGGATATGCTCCAGGGCATTGACCCGACGCCGAGTGACTTCGATCTCGCGAGAAAGAAGCTCGACCGCTTTCCAGAGCCGGGACATCTCCATCAGATCCTCGATGACTTCCTCTGTCGTCTTGACTCCGATATCGAGCTCGCTTTCCGTGTGGAGAAGATCATAGTCCGAGATTGTCTTCTCTGCTATGTCGAAGCGGGGAATGAAAACATTGAAGATCCTCTCCTTTTGAGGAGAAACGGTCAGCGTTCCCTCCGGTATGAGCTTTTCCAGCTGCCGCCGTGATGACCGGGTCCGGACAAGGGCAAAAGAGACCATGGCTTTTTCCAGCTTGATGCTGATCTTCTCCTGTATCTCAAAAAGTCTCCGCATGAGCTGAAGAAAGCGGCGCATGATCTCCTCCAGCTTGTCCTTGAGAAGCTTGTGGCCTCTCTCAGCCAGAACCAGACGCCTGCGGAGCCTGAGAAGCTCCATCCTGTTGGGATTAACGGCCAGCCTCATTGTTCCTCAGAATAATATTTATCGAGGTACTCCGGACGAATCCTCTTGAGTTCCTGTCTGGGTATGGTGCGGAGGAGCTTCCAGCCCAGGTCCAGAGTATCCTGGATGGTCCGGGATAGGAACTCTCCCTGTTTCACAAACTCATCCTCGAAAAGGTCGGCGAACTTGAGAAAAAGCTTATCCAGGTCACTCAGGGCCGCCTCTCCCAGGATAAGCGATAGCTCCCTGGCTTCCTTTCCCCGAGCGTAACAGGCAAAGAGCTGGTTAAGAACATCCGCATGGTCCTCCCGTGTCTTCCCCTCACCGATTCCTTTATCCTTGAGTCTGGAAAGACTGGGCAGCACATCAATGGGAGGATAGATCCCCTTTCGATGAAGCTCCCGGCTGAGCATGATCTGACCTTCTGTGATGTATCCCGTCAGGTCAGCGATGGGGTGGGTCTTGTCGTCTTCGGGCATGGTCAGGATGGGTATAAGAGTTATGGAACCCTTTTTTTCCTTGATCCTTCCCGCTCTCTCGTACATGGAAGCCAGGTCAGTATAGAGATAACCGGGATAGCCTCGACGTCCCGGAATTTCCTTTCGGGCAGCGGATATCTCCCGCAGAGCTTCCGCATAGAAGGTCATGTCCACCAGGATAACAAGGACATGCATATCCAGCTCAAAAGCAAGATACTCGGCGCAGGTCAAAGCCAGGCGCGGCGTGGCGATGCGTTCGATCGGAGGTTCATTGGCCAGGTTCAAAAAGAGAACGGCTCTCTCCAGAGCGCCGGTGTTGCGAAAATCCTCGATGAAGAAATTCGCCTCTTCGAAAGTAATTCCCATGGCGCCGAAGACCACGGCAAACTTCTCCTTTTTGCCCAGAACAGCCGCCTGGCGGGCGATCTGGGCTGCGATCCTGGCATGAGGTAGCCCGCTCCCGGAGAACAGGGGCAGTTTCTGCCCTCTGACCAGCGGGTTCATACCGTCAATGGAAGAGATCCCGGTCTGAATGAACTCGGACGGATAGTCCCGGGCATCCGGGTTTATCGGACTTCCCGTGATATCCAGCATCTTCTTGGCGATTATCTGAGGGCCGCGATCCTTGGGCTGCCCTGAGCCATCAAAGATCCGGCCGATGATCTCCTCTGAAACAGCCAGCGTCTGAGAGCGGCCCAGAAACCTGACTTTGGACTTGTCCACATCCAGCCCGACTGTCCCTTCAAAGACTTGAACGATGGCCCTCTCGGTCGAAATATCCAGCACCGTACCCCGTCTCAAGACTCCCCCCGCAGCTTCGATCTCCACCAGTTCACCGTACTTGACATCTCTTATCTTTTCCACGATAACCAGGGGGCCAACGATATTGGAAACGGTCAAATACTCTCTATACATTTTCCTCACTCGTCTCTTTCACCTGGAGCAGTTCTTTGAAGGCACTATCTACCTCCACGTATGTCTCCAGAATTCCCGGGTCATCCTCGGGAAGGAACTTCATCTTGGAGATTTTCTCCCTTATTCCCAATGACAGGATCTCCTTTAAGTCTCTCTCTTCATCGAGGGCGTTCAAACCCGAATGGTGGAAGTGCAGGATGGTCCGCAGCATCAAATACTGTTTCCTCATCGAAGTATAGGTATCTTGGGGATGGAAGGCGTTCTGATGGAGAAAATCTTCCCTAATGGAGCGGGCCGATTCCAGGATGAGTCTTTCCCTAGCTGAAAGCGATTCAACCCCGACGAGCCGGGCGATTTCCTGAAGCTCCGCTTCTTCCTCCAGCAGCTGCATCGCTTCCTGCCTGAGACCGATAAACTCCTCGGCAACCTGAGTGTTGAGGTAATCCTTGATGTTCTCCACGTAAAGAGAGTAACTCAAAAGCCAGTTGATCGCGGGGAAGTGCCGCATGTTGGCCAACCGGTCATCCAGAGCCCAGAAGACCTTGACCACCTTGAGCGTGGCCTGGACTACCGGGTCGGAAAGGTCACCGCCCGGAGGAGAGACAGCGCCCATGACGCTCAGCGCTCCGGTGCGCCTGTCAGAGCCAAGACAGACCACTTTGCCGGCCCTCTCGTAGAACTCGGCGATGCGGCTGGCCAGGTAAGCCGGGTAGCCCTCCTCCCCGGGCATCTCTTCCATCCGTCCTGAAATCTCTCTCAATGCTTCTGCCCAGCGGCTGGAAGAATCAGCCATCAGAGCCACGGAAAAACCCATATCCCGGAAATATTCCGCAATGGTCATCCCGGTGTAGATCGATGCTTCTCGAGCCGCAACAGGCATGTTGGAGGTATTGGCTATGATCACCGTCCTTTCGAGCAAGGGGCGTCCGGTATGGGGATCCTCAAGCTCGGGGAAGCTGAGAAGCAGGTCTGCCACTTCATTGCCTCTTTCTCCACAGGCTACAAAAACGATGATCTGCGCGTCCGACCATCGGGCCAGCTGATGCTGGACAACTGTCTTGCCGCTGCCAAACGGCCCTGGAACACAGCCGGTTCCGCCTTTAGCCAAAGGGAAAAGTGTGTCCAGGACCCGCTGTCCTGTAGTCAACGGCTCATCAGGCATGAGCCGTTCATGCACCTTCCTGTTCCTGCGGATCGACCAGGTCTGGAACATCTGGATATCCTTCACTCCATCCTGTGTCTGGATTCGGGCAATGACCTCCTCAACCGGGAACTTTCCTTTCTTGATCTCCATGACTTTGCCGGCCGAGCCGACGGGCACCATGATTTTATGCTTGAGGAGGGGCGTTTCTTGGACTTCTCCGAGAAAATCCCCTTCTTGGACGTCCTGACCTTTGGCGGCAAGAGGCATGAATTCCCATTTTTTCTCCCGGTCCAAAGGAGGCAGCTCGATGCCCCGGGTAACAAAATCTCCCTCCTTGTCCCTGATGATATCCAGTGGCCTCTGGATCCCATCATAGATGGAGCTTATCAGACCCGGGCCCAATTCCACGCTCAACGGCTTTCCGGTCAGCAAGACCGGCTCGCCCGGACCAATCCCTGTGGTATCCTCATAAACCTGGATAAAAGCCAGGTCCTCCCTGAGCTCGATGATCTCACCGATAAGGCCCAGTTCGCCGATCTTCACCATGTCGTACATCTTGGCCCCGGTGCAACCCGAGGCGACAACCAGTGGACCTGCGACGCGAATGATCTTACCTTGTCTCATTTTCTCCTCTCTTCTTGACCACAGAATCCGAACCTGTGGCCTTGACAGCAAGCTCCTTCATCGCTCTGGCAAGATGATCCGTAATTTTCCTGTGATCCGAAAATCCGACCACCACAGGATAGAATTTATCTCTCAAAGCTTCCCTCTCTTCTCTCAAGGGTTCAAACAGGCTTTCCTGGACAAAGCAAAGGGCAAATTTTTTTTCCTCGATCTCTTTGATTAGCTTCTTGGCCTCTTCCACGTTTTTTGGCGAGAAAACTTTTATTCCCAATGCCCTTAACGGGAAGACAATATCCGCTTCTCCGATAACCGCGACTTTATCATGCATAGGTCTCGCTCATCCTTTCCTTCAGCAGTTCATCAGGGATCTGGTTGAATTTCCCGATGCCGAGGAGCCGCACAAGGCTCAGCTCTCTTTTCTTGGCCATCCCGTAAGCAAAGACCGGCTCAGGCCCAAAGACTATGTACTTGGCCTTTTTCAAGTAGGTCATTAAAAAATCCTCGATGCCGCGCTCCATCTCTACGAATGTCTCCCGTTCTCCCAGGGCATCAGCCGCTCTCGTCCAGAGATCTTTATACGGAGAAGCCTGCAGTTTCTCACCGACCTCAGCCAAAGAGAGGCTGTAGTTCCTGAGGAACAGCAGTTCATCGACAAATCCACCTGCCAGCAAGAGTCCTTCTAACCTTTCTTCGGAAAGGCCCAGATATTTGGCCCTGAAAAAAATCTTGATGTTGCCCAAGTCGATTCTGTGTCGAACATAATCCTGGACAAAGCGATACCCGGAACGCTGGGCAACGGCCAGCACTTCATCCGGACTCCCGTCGTTGTGGTAGATGCGCATCAGGTCCTCGTCAAGGAGGATCTCGCTCAATAGCCGATCAAGCTCTTTTTTTTCCTTCTCGAGGAATGCATCCAGTTCAGTCGAATCCTTGATCTGGATCAATTCCTCTGAAAAATTGCCTGCGTCAAAGATGAGCTTCAAGGCATTCGCAAAATCTCTCTCCTCCAGCGCTTCTCGAAAAACTGCCTTATCGACCAGGTCTTTCTCGAGGGCACGAATTCGGCCGACCGCATAAGCATAACTGAGGCGGGAAGGCCTTTTCATATTCCTAAAACCTCGGCAATCTCATTTTCCAGCTTAGACCGGAGCTCTTCCTTCAACCGCTCCTCTTCAACGGGCTCCTCTATTTCTCCCTCCTTGGTGATAATTTTCCTCTTTGGTCCTTTTTTTTGAAGGCCTTCCTTCTGAAAAGCCTTATCCAGGACTTCCTGGATGAGCTCTTTCTTTTGGGAAAGGATACGGATTTTGACCTCCAGCTTGGCCTGGGTAATGATGCGGCTGGTTTCCAGGTCGCCTTGATTCTCTACTTCTTTGACCAGGGCCTCCGCTAATCCTGAAGCCTCCTGCTCTGTTTTTGCCTTGATCTCAGCTGCTTTCTCCTGGCTTTCATGGACGATCTTGCCCGCCTCCGCTTGAGCATCATCGGTGATTCTCTTCAGGATCTGCTCTAAACTCATGGTCTCCCTGCTTTAAAGCTGTATCCCGTTCAAGAGGAGGATGGTGATGAGCAGCCCCAGGACGGCATAGGTTTCAACCAGAGCAGCCATGATCACCGGCTTCATCAGGTCTTTAGGCTGCTTGGCGACCATGTAGACACCAGAAGCACACACTTTGCCCTGATGAATCCCGGATACGAGCCCCGCAAAAGCCACGGGAAAGCAGGCAATAAGGATCTGCCATCCCTGGTAAACCGATGCGGATTTCAAAACGTCCCCGACTAGACCCAGCTTGAGCATGACCAGGAAAGCGCTTAAGAATCCGTATATTCCCTGAGTGCCAGGAAGGGCCACCAGCAGCAGTAGGCTTCCGAACTTCCCCGGATCCTCACTCATAACTCCACTTGAAGCCTGGCCGGCAAGCCCGACACCGATAGCTGAACCGATCCCTCCGAGGACAACAGCCAGAGCTCCTCCAAAAACAGCCAGTGTAAAGCCTAACGCCATTTCTTCCACCTCCTTATATTCTCATCAGTCATGTCTATTCAGATAAATTCAACAAATTTGCTCTTCAGCTCAAAAGGCTTGAACGGGCTGCCACCCGCTTTGAAGAACTTGCTGAAAAATTCGACGAACTGCAGACGCATGGAGTGGACAAACCCACCCAAAAAGCTGATCCCCAAATTGAACAGATGGCCGCCGACAAAGATCAAAGCGGCTAACAGCCAGCCCACCCACGGAATACCGAGGGCTGTCTGGCAGAGGTTGTTGACCACCATGGCAATTACCGTGGTGGCCAGGCCCAAGGCCAGAAGTCGCGAATAGGAAAGGACATCGGCCAGATAGCGCGAGATGTCATACAAGCTGTACAATCCCCCGAAGAACCGGGCAAAAGGATTGCGGCTGGGGGAAGCGAAGAGAACAATCCCGGCTGCTCCCGCAAGGGAAAGGATACCCCAGATGGATCCTCTTTTCGCCAGATAGAGAACAAGCGAGGGAAGCAGCAACAGCCATCCTCCCTGGACAAATAGGGCCTGGAGATAGCGCTTGTTTATTATGCTGTTGATCATATTCAACAGGGTTCCAAACCAGACCTGAATGAAGCCCAGAGCAAGAGCCAGATAGAGAAAGGACAAAGGATCCTGAAGAGGGTCCAGGACCATCAGCGGGCGGATAGGGAAGCCGAACCAGCCCCCCACCAGCGTCCCCAGAACAACCGTGGATACTCCTAAAAGCGCAAGCAGCTTCAAGAACTGGAGCAGCCCTCCTCTGGGTTTGGCAAATTTAATGAAGAGGAAGCTCAACAGAGCCACCAGCAAACCATAGCCTGCTTCACTGACACACAGGCCCACAAAAAGGAAAAAAAATGGAGCCAGGGGGAGAGTGGGGTCGAAAGAGCCGCGCTGGGGAAGGCCGTAGAGTTTGGTGATAAGCTCAAAGGGCTTTCCCGGTTTCGGATTTTCCAGGATGACAGGAGGGTCTTCCTCAGGAAGAGGATCACGAAAATAAAGTTCTGTCACCTCCGAAAAAGGTTGGAGCTTGGACTTGATCTTTTTGACGTCTGAAGAGCAGACCCAGCCTTCCAGGTAAACAACGCGCTCCGTTTCTCCCAAAAGACCCGAACAGAAGATCCTCTCTTTTTCATTCAAAAGAACATCATGGACGCGCATGAGCTGTTCCCGATGCTCGAACAGCTTCTTCTCTTCTTTCTCCAAATCTTCCAGCATTAGCCTCTTGCTCTGCATCTCTTCATCGATCTTCCTCATGACATCTTTGACTCTATCCTGCTCCTCTGTTCTGCTCAACAGAGGCTCAGTGATCTGCACGGGCTCGGTGAAATAAAAGGGCGCAAAATGCAATTCCCTGAGAATCTGTTCCATGCGCTCTCTTTCCTGTTTATGAAAAACAAGCAGAAGATAATATCTTCTCTTGTCACCGCTGACCATTTCATACCAGAGGGCCTCTTCACCGGGCACCTTCTGTAAGTCCTCGTAACCGGAGACAGGCAGCGAACCGATGAGGATCTGCGTCGTTTCCGTGGGTTTCAATAATCCCAGAGGAAGTTCTAAACTTTTAAAAGGATCCAAAAATTCCATTTCCTTCTTCAGGAACTTGAGCTCTGAAAGGAGCTCATTCTTTTTCGCTTCGATCCTTTCTACCTCATTCAAAACGGAAAGATAATCAAACCCAAGAGCCTCTTCTCTTTTCTCGCGTTCTATCTGAGTCTTTGGCGCAAGGAGTCTTTTAACAAATCCCTTTTCTTCCCAGCGGGAAAGATAATCCAAAGCATGAGATAAGCGGTAAAGATTATGCTCCAGTTGATAAACATCAACAGCAGAAGAATTGAGACCCAGCTCCTCAAAATCTGTCCTTTCTACCTGAACAAGGCCCTCCTCTTGAAGAGCGGAAAGGATCTCCATCTTCACTCCCGAATGGGCAACAACCTGAAACTTCTGGACTTGAGCGATAGACACGGGCTAGAATTCTCCTTTTTCCATGAACCGTTTTATCCTTTCTGAAATCCTATCAACGGCTTTGGACATGTTCTTTTGTGCTTTGTTCTCTAGAGAAACGATTTCCTCCTCAGCGTCTTTTCTTATTCTTTCCGCTTCTTTTTCCGCTTTCTGGATCAAGGCCTTCTTCTGCTCCTCGGCCTTCTTCCTGGCCCGGGCCAGATGCTGCTCCTTTATCTTTCTTGCTTCATCATGGGCATCCTGAATGATTTTCATAGCCGTCTTTTCCCGCGCTTCTCTCACGATCTTGCGGGCTTCCTCTTCAGCTTCTTTGATCCGCTGGATGGCGGCAACAGCACTGCTGTTCTTTGTGTCTTCCTTCATCATGAAAGCCTTTCAAAAAGAGAAACTCTAACCGCTGACGATTAAAATAATAATTTAGGACGTCTTCCTGCGCGGTTTTTTATTGATTAAGATGCAGGATTTGAAAGAGTTATTATATCCAATGGATATCTCTTTTTAAAGTGAAAAAAAATTTAGGGTAAAAAGTCTGGATAAAGATAGTAAGACTTAAAATCCATCTTCTTCTGTTTCGCTTTCCTTTCCAACGCCTTGAAAGGCGATCTATAATCAAACAGAGAGGACCGAAAAAGCACGAACGAGCCTGCTTTGATGATATCGCGCAGCAGCGAATAGTCCAATCCCTTCTCGACATGGAGAACTAACCTTAAGCCAGCAGAAATGGCCTCTTTCAACCTGTCCAGGACAAGAGCCCTGTTTTCCGCTTCCCTAAAAACTTTCTCGGTCGCGTGAAACCAGACGCCGTTTCTGGCCAGCTCTTCAAGAGAATCCTCCACAGCACCATGGTGGTAATAGACCAGCCAGCTCTTCCCTTTCCGGCAGGAAAAGGCCAATTCACCAAGGCGGTTGATATCCCTCTCCCTTTCCCTGTTGGTAAGATGAAGGTAGATACCGTTCCTTCCCATCTCCAGGAGAGTAAAAAAGGCGAGAGGGTGGGTGTCTTCCTCAGGCTCAAAAGGCCCGTGATGGAAATAGGCCAGAACAGCGCCTCCTCTCCGGCAGGACCTATTCACAAGCTCCAGGTCCAGAATATCCGTCCTTGCCTCATCTGAACTGTAGACGTCGGCTCCCGCTTCTCCTAGCCATTCAAGCTGGAAACGATCGAGCTTTCCCGAGTCGATCAGGCGGAAACGGGAGCCTCCTCTCCGGCAAAGCCTCACCGCATCCAGAAGATCCGAAAAATCGTAGAGGTCATCCCTGACCGTGATGTCTTCACCCTTCGCAGCCTGGGAAAGAAGCTCCAGTGTTTTTCTCCCGGGCTCTGCCTGGGCACTCTTCCCGTTTTCGTTTTCCATCAGCAGCCTATCCTTCTCCGGTCTGAACTCATTTTCGCTCCTTTGGATCTCAATCCGGCAACCGAGAATCTCGAAACATATAGCACCGCCCAGCGGGGATGTCAAGAATCTTGAGGAGGATCTCTATCTCCTTGACAGTGAATTATGAAGATAATATCTGCGGAGGCGCCGGTTACTCTTTATCCGAAGCCCATGGTGGCGGGTGGGAGGGTCTTGGCTTGGATAAGGGGGAACCGGCGCCTCACTTCCCGATTGGTCGGATGTTTCTCTTGCCCATTATGGGAACGTTTCCTGCGGGGATACTCTTTTCTTTCGCTGGATATAAAAAAGGTATAGAAGGGTGTCCCCCTCGGGAGCCTCCCCAATAACTTGAAAAAAACAATCTTATCTTTTATCATCTGGCTGAGTATCCAGACGATGGAAGAAAGCCTCGTTCTCTTTTCCGGCGGAATAGACTCAACCACAGCCCTCTTCTGGGCGCTCGGCCGATGCGAGAAAGTCCACACCTTGACTTTTGACTACGGGCAGCGTCACAGCATAGAGATCCACATGGCGGAAAAACTCGTCCAAAAACTGAGTGTCCCTCAAAAGGTGCTTCGAGTCGACCTCAAACAGATCGGAGGATCGGCCCTCACCGATGCTCATCTCCCCCTTCCCCAGTATGTGAATGTGGACAAGATCGAAGAAGGACTGCCTCTGACCTACGTTCCTTTCCGGAACGGAATATTCCTGGCCATGGCTTCAGCCTGGGCTGAAGTGGAAGGGATCAAGGAAATCGTCTGCGGATTTCATGTCATGGACTCCCCCAATTATCCCGACACCCGGGAACAGTTCGTGAAGTCCATGGAAGAAGCCGTCAATCAAGGCACACGAATCCTGCCTGACCAGGATAGGATCCAGATCACCGCCCCCTTTGTCAACATGAAAAAGTCTGAGATCATCAAGGAAGGGCTCTCTCTCGGTGCTGACTATTCTTATTCTGTCTCCTGCTACGCCGGAGCGGAAGTTCCCTGCCAGAAGTGTTCTGCCTGTATCCTCCGCAAGAAAGCCTGGGAGGAAGTCGGACAGAAAGATCCGCTCATCCTCAGGTTGGAGAAAGAGGGGAAATTATGAGCTGGACCCTAAGAGTCAAGGACAAGTTCCAGGCAGCCCATTATTTAAAAGAATACCAGGGAAAGTGTGAGAAAACCCATGGCCATACCTTTCAGGTCGAGGTCGAGGTAGAAGTGGGCCAGCTCGATAAGGCTGGTATCGGCATCGATTTCACCAAGATCAAGGAAAAGCTGTCCGCTATCCTCCCTGACCACACCCATCTCAACGAGGTCTACGATTTCAACCCCTCGGCAGAGAATCTGGCGCGTCACTTTTTCCATGAATTAATAAAACATCTCCCCGTAAAACGAGTGACTGTCTGGGAATCCGAAGATGCCTCAGCCACCTATTCTGAGAGCAACTGAGATATTCTTCTCCGTTCAGGGCGAAGGTCTCCGGCAGGGCGAACCCACCATCTTCATCCGTCTCACAGGCTGCAACCTGAAATGTTCCTTTTGTGACACGAAATATGCCTGGAAAGGAGGAAAACCGTACACCAGTCCTCAGATACTGGAAGAGGTCACCACCATACGCCGAATCTTTCAGGCTGAGTGGGTCTGCCTCACAGGAGGAGAGCCGCTCTTACAGGACCTTGCCGAATTGGCCGCAGGGCTTAAAAAAGAAGGCTTCCAGATCCAGGTTGAAACCAACGGCCTTCTCTATCAAGATCTGCCTGTCGACTGGTACTCCATCTCTCCCAAACCGGAAAATTACGATTACCGTCCCGAGTACAGAGAAATAGCAAAGGAAGTGAAGATCATAGTGATCAGGGAGTTGAATATCGAACCGATCCGCCGCCTGAGAAAAGAATTCCCTCCGGAAATCCCCATCGTCCTCCAGCCCCAATCCAACAAAAAATGGAGCCTGTCTCTGGGAATGAAGCTGATCAGCCAGTCTGCGAAGGAAGGGCTCAGGAACATCCGGCTCTCCTGCCAGCTTCATAAGATCTATGGCCTGAGGTAGAACCGCGCAGTATGAACCTGGCGCTTGATTTCACCCCTTTCGATGAGAAAAGACCGCAAAAATCACCCCGAGAATCATCACCAGAGGCGATTGATTAACTTTTCAAGATATGCAAAAATCACCAAACTCACGACTAATAAGACGAGAGATATCAATCCACACTTATAAATCTTTCGCGATATAAAACATAAAATGTATGATGAATCGTGTTGCCGGGCAAAATCGAGATCCGAGCCGTTAAAATGATCTGATGTTTAAAAAAATCAAAATTCCATGGCCAGTCATAATCAGTGCTCTGTTTGTTTTTATTTTTACCAATTTGATTTCTTTTTTCATCTTTGAACATATTCCCCATATCAACGACGAAATCGTCTATGTCTTTCAAGCTCAAATTTTCAAGCTGGGCAAACTCTATCATGCCTCTCCTTGCGGCAGGGAATCTTTCGATTTCACCCATATGATCAACAACGGGAAGTGGTACAGCCAATACCCACCCGGATATCCCATGCTGCTTCTCATAGGGCTTCTGCTGAACGCTCCCTGGCTGGTGAATCCTCTTTTTGCGGCTTTTTCCATAATAGCCTTTTATTACCTGGGTAAAGAGATCTACGATGAACAAGTCGGCCTTCTCGCTGCTGTATTGGGATCGATTTCGATCTGGTTTCTCCTGATGTCGTCATCCATGATGTCTCACACTACCTGCATGTTTTTTTTCACAGTCTTTCTGCTGTTCCTCTTCCGCTCTCTCAAAAAACCTTCAGTGAAAAACGGTCTGTTGGCAGGAGTGGGACTGGGCATGGTTTTTCTCATCCGACCGTATACAGCGCTTTTCATATCCATACCTTTTTTACTACTGTATGCCGTTCGATTGCTGAAGAATTTCCGCAGGAACCTCAAAAACGCAACCGCATTCGTCCTGGTAGGCATTCTATCCGTCTCTCTTCTGCTCGTCTATAACTATTTCACCAACGGAGATTTCCTGACCTTCGGCTATGAAATAACTCACGGAAAGGCCCACGGCATAGGCTTCGGCAAAACCGGGTACACGGATATCCCCCACACGCTCTATCTGGGCTTCACCCAGATATTTGACTATCTTAAAGCTTTGAATAAAGACCTGTTCGGATGGCCTTTATCCTCTCTTTTTGCCCTGATCCCTTTGTGCTTTCTCAAGAGAATTGATCCTGAATCCAGGAAGAAGGACCTTATCCTTCTCTCCGGCTATTTTTCTCTTTTAGCAAGTCTCTTTTTCTTCTGGGGGACATACATTTTGATCGGAGCCAGGATGAGCTTCGAAGCTATTCCCATCTTTTTGCTGCTTAGCGCCAGAGGATTGACTGAAGCTCCAAACCTCATTCTGAGCAAATTCAGAAAAATTGACAAAAATACTCTGAAAAAAATAATGGTAGCCGTCTTGATCATCTTCACGGCCTTCGCTTTTTGTATCCGCTTCCCCCGCTGGATCTGGCCCCCAGAGACAGAATGGTACTACCATGGCTACGGCAATAAATTCGCCGCTGTGACCTCCAGCATCAACCGCACCCTCGAATCATTGGATTTGAAGAACGCCCTGGTGATAATGAAGTTCATCTACCATCCCATAGAATATTTTCCCTATGGCTGGTGGGGCTCGGGATTTCTCTACAACGATCCTCAACTGAAAAGCAGGATCATCTATGCCCGGGATAGAGGAGAAGAAAATAAAGATTTATTTCAGTGTTTTCCTGATAGAGAATTCTATCTCTATCTCGGAACCCTAGAACAGGGGATGCTCATTCGGTTAAAAGAAGAAAAAAACAGACTTGTACTTAAGGATCCTGTACTTTCCGGCAAAACAGGAAAAAGATACGTGGAACTCATCGATAATCCTCGCCAGTTTTACAAGCTTTATTCTCCCCAGTATTCGAATTTCATTGAACATATCTATGAACAAAACCATTTCACCGATGTGGATGTTCCCTTTTTAGTCGAAAACGGGAAAAAGCATATTCATCAAAGAGACTATGAAAAGGCCGCGTTATTTCTTGAGGCAGCCCTCCAGATTGAAAAACAGCCGGAAGTCAGGAATCAGGTCCTCAACTACCTGGTGACATGCTACCTTAAGTCCGGGAAAATAGAGGAGGCAAGAATCATCACCCACAGATTGGAAACAAGAAAACTGGCAAAACTCTACAATTTATTTCCGGAAAAGGGTTTCTAATGCCCCATGGAAAGGATAACGGCGTCATGAACATCATCATTGCCGGCGCTGGACCGGCGGGACTGACGGCAGCCTACGAGGCGTGCAAGAAGGGGCTGAATCCGGTGATTTTCGAAAAGGAACAAGAAGTCGGCGGTATTTCCAAGACTGTCAATTATAAAGACTACTTGTTCGACATCGGAGGCCACCGGTTCTTCACCAAATATGATGATGTAAAGAAAATATGGAATGAAATCCTGGGAGATGACTTCCTCATCAGGCCCAGGCTATCAAGGATCTACTACAATAATAGATTCTTTTATTACCCTCTGAAACCCCTTAACGCTTTGAAAAATCTAGGCCTGTTCAATTCTATCTCGGTTATGCTGAGCTATGTTCTCTCCCAGATCCGCCCCTATAAAAACGTCAAGAATTTCGAAGAATGGATCTCGAACAAATTCGGCAAGAAATTGTTCAACATATTCTTCAAGACCTACACGGAAAAGGTCTGGGGAATTTCCTGCAGAGAAATACAGGCGGACTGGGCCGCCCAGAGGATCAAAAGCCTCTCTCTGGGAAAGGCCATCTTGAATTCAATCGGTTTCCTGGGAAAAGGCCGTGTGACTACCCTCATCGATGAATTCCAGTATCCCAGAAAAGGCCCGGGCCAGATGTGGAATACTGCCAAGAAGCTCATAGAAGAAAAGGGAGGAAAAGTCGAGCTCAACACTTCAGTGATCCGAATCATCAGAAAGGACGATAAAATCGTTTCCGCGCTGGTAAAAAACAACGGCTCTCTTCAGGAGGTCAGCGGAACTCATTTCTTATCAACCATTCCTCTAAGAGAATTAGTTCAATCCATAGAGCCAGCTCCCCCCGACAAAGTGCTCAAAGCCGCGCAAGAACTGAAATACAGAGATTTCTTCACAGTGGGTTTGATCATAGACAAGCCTTCTATTTTCCCGGATAATTGGATATACATCCATTCTCCTGAAGTCAGGGTCGGCCGGATCCAAAACTTCAAGAACTGGAGCCCGGAAATGGTCCCCGACCCACAGATGACCACACTCGGACTGGAATACTTCTGTTTCGACACGGATGAAATCTGGAAAAAGGATGATGAAGAATTGATCGAAATGGGAAAAAAAGAGGCTGCTCAGCTCAAATTCGCCAGCACTGAACAAATACAGGACGGGCTGGTCATCCGCTCGCCCAAGACCTACCCTATTTACGATGAAGGCTACAGGGAAAGAATCGAAGTTATTCAAAACTACCTGTTATCAATCAAAAACCTGCAGACAATCGGACGGAACGGCCTTCACAGGTACAACAACCAGGACCATTCGATGTTGAGCGCCATGTTTGCCATACGGAACATCTTGGGCGAAAAGTGCTCTGTCTGGGACATCAATATCGATGATGAATATCATGAAACAATCGAGAAATAAAAAAGGGCAATTTTTGAGTCCAGAGAATTCTTTCATATCGGGAATCGATGACCTGTAAAATTCCGGAAAAATGAAACTCAAAAATAATTCAACAATCAATAGCATCGTCAAGCATGTGAGAAGTTTCTTCTTCGATAAAAGCGATAAAACATCAATCCAGCTGTTCAAGTACTTCTTTGTCGGAGGAATTGCCTATACAGTGGATTTTGGCTCTCTTTTTATTCTAACAGATCTAGTCAAAATCCATTATCTGATCTCAGCCGCTATCGCTTTCACCCTGGGGCTCATCACAAACTACAGCTTGAGCATCATATGGGTTTTTTCAAAAAGGACTGTTGCCAACAAGAGATTGGAATTCATTTTATTCTCGATCATTGGCCTGGTCGGGCTGGGTCTGAATGAAGTCATCATCTGGTTCTTTACGGAATGGGTCCATTTTCATTATTTGATATCCAAGGTGTTCTCCACAGTCGTGGTCTTCTTCTGGAATTTTTTTGCGCGAAAAAAAATTCTCTTTAGTTAATACCATTCAAGGTAAAAGGAAATGAAACCGAAATGTGTTCTCAAGATATTGGCCATTGGAATGATCGGAGGTTTATTGGGAGGGCTGATCAAGACTCTTCTGATCAGCTTATCTCATCAATACTTCCATTACAGGATGTACCGCCTCATTCTTTTCAATCTCAGCAAGTTCATCAATAAAGGCGTCATTTACGGGCTCACCATCGCGGTGGGTCTTATCCTGTTGATAACCGCGATTTCTTTCCTCTGGCAAAAAACACTTCTGTCCTTCTTGGATGTCAAAGTCAATCCGAAAAGGAAAATAAATCCCCTGATACAAGGATTCTCTTTTGTTCTAATATTGGTTTACTTGATCTACCAAATCCTCAGATACATCCGCAGCCCGATCGATCATATGCCAGTCCTTCTCGGCCATTCCCTGTTTGTGCTATTACTCTTTATCCTTGTCCTCCGCTTGAATAAAATCGACTTAAGCGGAGTGAAGCCCAAACTCATCGGCCTTACAGAAACTTCGGGAATGAAAATCATTGCCGTATTGACCATCCTGGTCTTTGCCTTCATCAATTTGGCCGCTCTCAGTCAAAAGATCTTTGTGTCTCGCTCGCGGCCTAACGTGTTGCTTTTCTTATGCGACACCCTCCGGGCTGACCATCTCGGCTGCTACGGCTACACCCGGCCTACCTCTCCCCGCATTGATGAATTTGCCTCAGGAGCTCTCCTCTTTGAGAATGCCTTGAGCAGTTCTCCCTGGACAAAACCCTCGATGGGGAATCTGTTCACCTCCCTGTATCCTCATCAGCATCTGGCATTTTATTGGGAAGACAATCTCCAGAATGAATGTCTGACTCCGGCAGAGATCTTCAGGAATTTCAATTACTCAACCTTCGCCATCCAGACAAACGTTCTGGTCACCCAATATTACAATTTTCATCAGGGCTTTCAGCGCTTCGATGAGATAATTTATGAAAAAGCGGATAAGGTCACAGAAAAGTTCAACTCCTGGGTTAGAAAAAAAAGGAGCAAGCCTTTCTTTGCCTATCTCCATTTCATGGATGTTCATCTTCCTTACGAGGCTCCGATGGAGTTCAACAGAATTTTTGAACCAGAGCCGATAGATTCTGTGCTGAATGATATACCCGGCGCTTATGAAGTCAGGATACTCAATGAGGTCGGTTTATCGCCGCAGGACAAACAGCACTTCATCAACATGTACGACGCAGAGATCCGCTACTTCGATCACTACTTTGGACAGATAATCGACAATCTAAAAAAATTGGGCATTTTTGAGGACACGATCATCGTTTTGACGGCTGACCACGGGGAAGAATTCTGGGATCATAACGGCTGCGAACACGGTCACACTCTCTACAATGAGCTCATCCATATTCCCCTGATCATCAAATACTCCTCAAAACTCCAGTCCAAAAGGATCAAAACATACGTGAAGCTGCAGGACCTCACTCCCACTCTGTTGAATATGTGCAGGATAAAGAACACAATCGAATTCAGGGGACGAAATTTATTCCTGGACACCAAAAGCGGCAAGCCCCAACAGGAAGAGATCTTCTTTGAAGCCATTGGATTCGGGGCTGAAAAAAAGGGGGTCGTTAAGGATGGCTGGAAACTGATCGAAAACACAGGCAAAAAAGATGAAGACGCCCTGGAGCTCTTTCTTGAAATGACGAGATACATAATGCCAGAATATGAGAAAGGATATGAGCTCTACAACATCAACCAGGATTTTCAGGAAAAATACAATCTCATAAATGACCGCCCCCAGATTTTCGAGAGGTTGAAAACGTATTTGGAACTCTTCAAGTCAGAATCCTTCGAACGGAGAAAGACCAAAGACAAAGACCGGGAGAAAAAACTGAAGCATCTCAAATCCCTGGGTTATGTAAAATAGAAAATCTCCTCGCCCCGAGACAAGTCACTCCAAAATTAAAAAGTCTCCCCTCCCAGCAGCAATCAATATTATTAAGAGTCAGAAGTGGTAATTCAGCTAGACTCGTTCCCTCTTTTGAAAAAAGCGATAGCCGAACCGGGTGAGATAGACTCCAGCTAAGATGACTAAAGCTCCGACTATCTGTAAAGAAGTGATCCGTTCTGAAAGAAAAATATATGCGATCAACACAGAAAAAACGACATTGATGTTTCCGTATATGGCGGTCTTGCTGTTCCCGATCCGTTTCACAGAGGAATACCAGATAACGTAGGAGATGGCGATGGCAAAGACACCGGAGTAGAAAAGGAAACCCCAGCCTTGAAGTGACACTTCGCTCCACGAAATTTTGATGATATCCCAAGCAGCAAAGGGAATGTAAAACACCGTCCCAAACGCCAAGGTGAGAGAGGTCCACTTCAAAGGAGAGATTCTTTCCAAGTATGGTCTGGAAAAGACCGTGTAGGCTGCCCAGCAAATGTTTCCGGCGAAAATCAAAAGATCTCCCCTTACACTTTCCCAAGTCAACTGAAAGCCTGCTCCCTGTTTTGTGATAACAAGATAGAATCCGACTAAAGACATCAAAATTCCCAGCCATCCTGCCCAATGAATCTTCTCGTGTTTCAACGCAGTGCTCAGGAGAGCGATGAGGATAGGTGTGATGGCCATGATGATGGAGGTGTTGGAAACCTTTGTCCAGTTCAGGCCGTGGATGAAAAGCAACTGATAAGCTGTATGCCCGATTATTCCCAGCCCCAGGGCTGCCCAGATATCCTCTTTTTTGAGACGAAGGCCTTCACCACTGGCCGCCAGGACGATGATCAAGAGCAAAGCCGAAAAAAGCAACCTGAGCCCGTTGAATCCCAGAGGAGAGAATTCGCGCAGAGCGATCTTGATGACCGTGAAATTGACCGCCCAGATCAACACAGCCAGCAGCATGAACAGGTCTATAGCACCAAGCTTCTTGTGTTCTTCCATGTGAATAGAGAATTATAAGGGATATGGCAGGGCAAGAAAAGATAAATATGATTTTTGAGGCAGGGTAGAGGAGAAGGCTGGGAGAAAAAGGAGGATATTAACCTGAGCTCTTTCTGGGCCGGGGATAATGAGCCTCGACCACAGACTTCAGACCGCCTCTCGGATTGAATTCACCAGTCACCACCGCCTTCACCGGCTGACAGGCTTTAACCACATCCTTCAGGATGCGGTTGACCGCATTCTCATAAAAAATTCCCAGGTCTCGATAGGCGAGCAGGTACATTTTGAGGGATTTAAGCTCCAGGCAATGCTTCTTCGGGATATAGCGGATGACGATCATCCCGAAATCGGGCAGGCCGGTTTTGGGACAGACAGAAGTGAATTCAGGATATTCAACCCTGATCTCGTAATCGGGAAACTGGTTGGGAAAAGTCTCGAGGAGCGGCAGCTTCTCCTTCAATCCTGCCTTGGCTTCCTTCTCGGTCATGCGAGCCATGATCTTATCTTTCTCAATCATTTTCTTATCAGAAGTATATCCCAACTTCAGGGAGAAGACAATCCTGTCAGAGTGAGGCCAGGGCCCTGAAAATCCTTTGTTTGATCTGAGCTGGAAAAGAATCCAGCTTCACCTAGTCTCAATATTTGCTTGGAATGAAAACAATCGCCTGCTGTTTTCGTGAATTTCCACTTGACAAAAAAAATGAATGCGTTATATTATTAATGAAAATGATTATCATTATCATTAAGAGAGGCTCCAATGCCAGGCCCTCATAAATGGCGGCATAGATTTCAGGCACACGTGACCCGCTGGACTGTCCCCCGGGAAGCGGTTCTCAATCTTTTGAGCCGCACATCAAAACACATGAGTGCTAAAGAAATCCATGCAATCCTTTACCGGATGTACCCGGGGATCGGTCTGACAACTGTCTACCGGACTCTGGACCTTCTGGTCCGCGCAGGATTTATCAACCGCTTCACATCCGGCGATGGCCAGAACATGTACGAATTCAAATCAGAGGAGAAAAAAGAGCACCACCATCACCTCACCTGTATCCAATGCGGGAAGATCATCGACTACAGTGATTTCGTGGAGGAAGAACTGGAATTGATAAAAAAGATAGAGGAAAGCCTGGCCAGAAAGCACAATTTCAAGGTGTTGGGACATAATATCGAGTTTTACGGTCTTTGTGATAAATGCAAATAGATCGATCAACCTAAGAAAGGAGGTGAACAAAATGCCAGGAGGAGATAGAACAGGCCCGCTCGGATATGGACCAATGACCGGACGCGGCATGGGATTCTGTGGAGGAAATCCCGGTCCGGGATATATGTTTGGCGGTCCGGGTTTCGGTTTTGGCCGGGGTTTCGGTTTTGGCCGGGGATTCGGCAGAGGCATGGGCTTCGGAAGAGGCCGCGGCTGGAGGCGAGGCGGATTCGGCGCTTTCTGGGGTAATCCCTATCCTCCGATGATGCCTTATGGTTATCCTTATGGAACTCCATACGGATATCCTTTTCCTCCGAGCTACGGATATCCTTACGGGACGGGGTATTACCCCGAATATCCCGAAGCGGATATTCCCCAGAGCTCAAAGAAAACGAAATAAACGCTCCGAATCTTAATAAAGGAGGTGAAGGAAATGCCTTTTGGAATGGGTCGAGCAGGATGGTATGTATGGCCCCAGATGGCCTACTGGATGAGATACTGGTCTCCCTGGTACCCCGAGCCGTATTGGCCTCCTTTCCCACCCTGGTCCAGAGAAGAAGAAGAAGCTATGCTCGAGGATCAGGCCCAGATGCTTGAAGAACAGCTTGCCCAGATCAAAAAGAGGCTGGAAGATCTCAAAAAAGAACAAAAGGAGAAAAAATGAGGAACAGACACAGATGGATGTATAACCTCACCGGACTGCCCGGCTGGATGCGGTTCGGGTTCTCTCCGGGTTGGATAGGAAGAGACCCATCAGGCTTGGGCCCAGCCGCTCAATACCTGATGTACGGCACCTGGCCGACTCCTCAGATGAACTATGCCTGGCAGACAGGACAGATCCCTTTCTCTCCTGCATCCGGATATCCCTACTTCGGATTCCCGACACCCTATGATCCCTGGGGAGCTGTGGAGCTGACTCCGGAAGAGGAACTCAACTTCCTCAAAGTAGAAGCTGAGTTGGCCGAAGATGAACTTTCGGCGATAGAGGAGAGAATCAGGGAGCTGGAAGGAGAAAAAAAATGAAAATAGCTGTTTCCGCTTCAGGCTTAGAACTTTCCAGCCCGGTTGACCCCCGATTTGGAAGATGCGCCTATTTTCTGTTCGTCGATCCAGAGACAATGGAGTTTGAAGCCGTGGAGAATCCCAATGTTTCCTCGGCTTCCGGCGCCGGAATTCAATCCGCCCAGCTTGTAGCCGATAAAGGGGCGAACGTCTTGCTCACCGGAAGCTGCGGACCTAACGCTTTTCGCACTCTGCAGGCCGCAGGAGTGGAAGTTCTCGTCGGGCTCACAGGAACCGTCCAAGAAGCTGTCCAGATGTATAAAGCAGGCAAACTCCAGCCAACGGCTGAGCCCAATGTCCCTTCTCATTCGGGCATGGCCAATACCGGAAGTCAGCCTATGGGACCAGGCTTTGGAAGGGGAGGTGGTATGGGTCGCGGCATGGGCCAAGGTATGGGCCGCGGTATGGGCAGAGGTATGGGTCGGGGAATGGGCCGGGGAATGGGCTTCGGTATGGGACCTGGCTTTCCGCCAGATTTCCCGGGAACAACCCCACCAGGCCCTTATATGCCTCAGGCAACTCCCGAGGAAGAACTTCAGTATCTTAAAAAGCAAGCGGATCTGCTGCGCCAGCACATGGAGAAAATCACCAAAAGAATTGAAGAAATTGAGAAAAAAAAGTAAATAATAGCTATTCCATGCAAAGGAGTTGAAGATGAAAGTTGCGATCTCTACAGATCAAGGGTACGTTTCTGCCCATTTTGGACGCTGCTCTACCTACACAGTCGTGGAGGTCAGAGAGGGCCAGATGTTGAGCCGGGAAGAAATAGCCAACCCGGGTCACCAACCCGGGTTTCTTCCCCAATATCTTTCTGAAAAAGGCGTGAACTGTATCATAGCCGGGGGGATGGGGCCTCGAGCCCAAGCCCTGTTTGCTCAAAAAAACATCGAAACGATCATCGGTGTTCAAGGAACCGTCGATGAGGTCATCGAAAAATTCATCAAGCAGGATCTGGAAGTGGGTGAAGATCTCTGCGGGCACGGGCATGGAGAGCCTAGCTCTTATGATCAAGACCGCAGAGAAGTCCGGCCTGCCGCAGGAAAAAGAATCTGCATCACATCCAGAGGAAAAGACCTGGAATCAGAAATCGATCCAAGGTTCGGGAGGGCCAGCTATTTTCTGCTCATCGACCCTGAGACCATGGACCTGGAAGTTATCGAAAACTCGAATATCGAGGCTACCCATGGAGCCGGGACCCAAACCGCTCAGCTCATCGCGGGCAAAAATGTAAAGGCAGTTCTGACCGGCAATTGCGGTCCCAATGCCGAAAGAGTCCTTCAAGCTGCAGGCATCAAAGTGATAACAGGGGTTTCAGGAACCGCAGGGGCCGCTCTCTCCAAACACAAATCTGAGGTGTCATGATGGATTCTCACAAAAGAGAAGAAAAAATTAAGGAAGAAGAAAAAAAAGTCGAAAAAACCCTGGCCAAAATCAAGAACAGGCTCCTGGTTTTCAGCGGAAAAGGCGGAGTGGGAAAAAGCACAGTCTCTGCCAACCTCTCCTTGGCGTTGGCCAAAAAAGGATTGAAAGTCGGTCTGCTGGATGTCGACATCCACGGTCCGAATATCGCTAAAATGCTGGGTGTAGAAGATAAAAAACTGGACATCTCGCCGGAAGGGATAAAACCGGTAAACGCCGCTAAAAATGTAAAGCTGGTTTCCATGTCCTTTCTTCTTCAGGATCCCAACCTGCCCGTTATCTGGCGCGGGCCGATGAAGATGAAGGCCATTCAGCAGTTCCTGGGGGATGTGGAGTGGGGGGAACTGGACTGGCTCATCATCGACTCTCCCCCCGGAACCGGGGATGAGCCTCTCTCTGTAGCCCAGCTTATCCCCGCGACAGGAGCCATCGTTGTCACCACTCCTCAGGAAGTCTCGCTGATGGACTCACGGAAAGCAATCGCCTTCGCCCATAAGCTCAACCTGAGAATCGTGGGGATAATTGAAAACATGAGCGGCATGATCTGCCCTCATTGCGGGAAGAAAATCGACCTGTTCAAGGAAGGGGGAGGAGAAAAGGTTTCTCTCGAATTCGGAATCCCGTTTTTGGGAAGAATTCCTCTTGAGCCGCAGATCGTGAACTCTGGAGACGAGGGGAAGCCTTTTGTCATCCACCAGCCTGGCTCTGCTGCCAGCAAAGCCTTTGCGGATATTGTCGAGGCCATTATCACCATTCAGTCTTCATGAAGGCCTCTAACTCACATTATCCAAGAAGCGCACATTCTTGAAAAAAGGAGGTGAAGAGGATGCCAAGAGGTGATGGTACCGGTCCCCATGGGATGGGCCGCGGAACCGGCCGAGGAGCAGGACGTGGAAGAGACAGGGATTTCGGAATGAATGGTCCTTCTCAAAGAACAACTCTGGCAGGGACTCTTTTCGCTTTCGCTTCCGCGCTCATCGGAAAGTGGCTGGATAAAAAATTTTCACAGAAACAATCCAAAGCACAACCTGAAGAGGATGAAAAAGACACCAAGAACCTATAACAGGTTGTTCAAAATCCAATAGAGGAGTCATTCATGAAAAAGATTGGCATCATCATTTGTGGAAGATACCAGGATTGCGGCGGAGGCAAATGCTTCAGAGCCATAAGAGAAAGAGTCGGGGGTTTTTCTAAATACCCTGTTGACGAGCAGGTCGAGGTCGTCGGATATTCCTACTGCGGCGGCTGTCCAGGGGGGAATATCGAGTACGTTCCGGAAGAAATGAAGAAGAACGGGGCCGAAGTGATCCACCTTGCCACAGGACTCGTTGTGGGTTACCCTCCTTGTCCGCGAATCCGCCAATTTAAAGAATTCATAGAAACTCAATACGGGCTGCCCGTCGTCATCGGGACTCATCCCATTCCCTTAAAATATTACCAGACACACACTCAGCTCTCGTTCTGGAAAAAAACAGGCATGGAGGAATTCGCCTCAGACTTGATGAAGGAAGATAAGAAAATAATGGAGGCTTATAACTAAAAAAGGAGGTTCAGATGCAAGGAGGAGGTCGAGGACAGGGCCAAGGCGGCGGAAGAGGCCGGCAGGGAGGCCGAGGCATGGGGCCAGGCGGCTACTGTGTCTGCCCTTCCTGTGGTACCAAAGCGCCGCACCAGAGAGGAATTCCCTGTTACCAAAGAACGTGCCCTAAATGTGGGGCTAAAATGACTCGGTAAAAAGTAAAAATGCCCCTATATGAGTACAAATGCCAGGAATGCGGAGGCGTGACCGAATTTTTTGTCCGCTCTTCTAACCAGGAAATCGAATTCTTGTGCTCTCAGTGCGGCAGTAAAAATCTTCGGAAGATATTTTCAACTCCTTCTACTGTCCGGGTAGGAGATGCATCCCCTAAAGGATCGACCTGCTGCGGAAGGACCGAACGCTGCGAGACACCGCCCTGTTCAGATGGAAGCGTCTGCCGGCGGGATTGAGCGCTGGCTCGAATGGGAAACTGTCACGCGCCGTTAAGACAGCGTTGAAAGATACTTGTTTCCTAGAGGCAATTCAAAGATAAACCCAGGCTTCTTCTTAAAAAAGATTGGGAAGAGGCGTTGATTCAGAGGAGTGGAAGTTTTTGAATAATCAATAAAGAGGATAAAATGAGTACTCAACAACCGCTTCAGATGACCATTGTCTACGACAATATCGCTCTTGGGAAAATTTTGAGAGCGGACTGGGGTTTTTCCTGTTTCATCCAAGGGTTGGAAAAATCCATCCTTTTCGATACAGGAACAGACGGAAAGATCCTCCTCTCCAACATGGCTGAGCTCGGAATCCGGCCTGAATATGTCAACCTGGTGGTGCTTTCCCACGAGCATGGGGACCACACAGGAGGTTTGAAGGCCTTATTGGCCGAGAATTCCGACATCGAAGTCTGGATTCCGGAATATTTCTCTTCCGGCTTCAAGAACATGGTCAAAAAAGAGGGAGCTTCAGTCAAGGAGGTCTCCAGCTTTCAAAAAATCTGCTCTAGAGCCTACACCACCGGCATAGTCGAAGGTTGGATCAAAGAGCAGTCTCTCATCCTGGAGACAGAAAAAGGATTGGTGGTGGTCACGGGCTGTGCCCATCCCCGGGTCGTCAAAATAATCGCAACAGTCAGAGAACTGATGAAGAAGGATATCCATCTGGTCTTTGGCGGATTTCATCTGTCCGCTTTCGAGGAGAATGAAATAAAGGACATTATAGAACAGTTTCGTGACGCCGGAGTGGAAAAAGCCGGTCCCTGCCACTGCACGGGAGATGAGGCCCGCAGGCTTTTTTCAGAAGAATACAAAGAAGATTTCGTGGATATCGGAGTCGGAAAAGAGATAAGAGTTCAATGATTCTCTCTATCGCCAGCGGCAAAGGAGGAACGGGAAAGACAACCGTCGCCGTAAACCTCGCTTTATCCCTGGCCAAAAATCAACCCGTTCAATTTCTGGACTGCGATGTAGAAGAGCCCAATTCCCATTTCTTCCTCAAGCCTGAAATCACCAGCCGCAAAGAGGTTTCCCTTCCCATCCCAGAGATAATAGAGGAGAAGTGCACCTTTTGCGGCAAATGTGCCGAAGTGTGTGCCTACAACGCCCTGGCCGTCCTGAAAGACAGCGTTCTTGTCTTTCCTGAGCTCTGTCATGGATGCGGAGGCTGCAGTCTCCTCTGCCCGGAACAGGCTATTCAAGAAAAAGGGCAGAGAATCGGAGACATCGAACTTGGAGCAGCTGATGACATCCAGTTCATTCACGGAAAACTCGACATAGGCCAGGCCATGTCTCCTCCCCTTATCAGGGAGATCAAGAAGCATATCAACTCCACAAGGATGATAATCATCGACGCTCCCCCAGGAACATCCTGCCCGGTTATCGAATCCCTCAAAGGAAGCGATGTTTCCCTGCTGGTGACAGAACCGACGCCTTTCGGACTCAACGACCTCCGCCTGTCCGTGGACACCCTAAGAGAAATGAATTTGCCCTTCGGGGTCATCATAAACCGTTCTGACATCGGTGACCGGAAAGTCGAGGATTACTGCCGGGAAGAAAGCATACCCGTCTTGATGACCATTCCCGCGGATAGAGACATCGCTGTGGCTTATTCCAGGGGAAAGACCATCATCGAGATCAAACCCGAATACAAGGAGAAATTCCGTCAATTGTACGACAAAATTCTGACATTAAAGAAATGAAACAACTGGTTATCATCAGCGGAAAGGGTGGAACAGGCAAAACTATACTCTCAGCGTCCTTCGCCGCATTGGCAGAAAAAAAAGTCATGGTCGACTGCGATGTCGATGCCGCCAACCTCTACCTCCTCCTTCACCCGGAAATCCAGGAGTCCCATTCCTTTTCTGGAGGCAAGAGAGCGAGCCTGATTCAGGATAAATGCACCGGATGCGGCGAATGCCTGGATGTCTGCCGGTTTTCTGCCATAACCGAAAGCCCCGACGGAGAGATCACCATCGATCCTCTCTCCTGCGAGGGATGCGGCGTCTGCCATCATGTCTGTCCAGTAGAGGCCATAGAAATGGAAAACAATATCTCCGGGGAATGGTTCATTTCAAAGACTCGATACGGACCGTTTGTCCATGCCCGGCTGGGAATAGGCGAAGAAAACTCAGGCAAACTGGTCACTGAAGTCCGGAAAAAAGCCAAAGATATCGCCGAGCAAAACGGCCTGGATCTGGTTATCATTGACGGGCCCCCGGGAATAGGCTGCCCGGTCATCGCCTCCCTCTCCGGAGCGGATCTGGCCTTGATCGTGACCGAACCCACTCTCTCCGGGATCCACGATATGGAGCGAGTCGCTCAAACCGCTGGTCACTTCAAGATTCCCACAGCTTGCTGTATAAATAAACATGATATCAATCCTGAGAACTCAGCCAAGATCGAAGACTGGTGCCAAAAAAATTCAATCCCTTTAGTGGGGAAGATCCCGTTCGACGAGGAAGTGACCCAATCCATGGTCAACCTTGTTCCTCTACCTGAGTACTCGAATAACACCGCTTCCAAAGAAATCAAAAATATCTGGGAGAAAACAAATAGATTTATTGCTGAGAGGAGCTGAAAGCATGAAAAAAACAGACTGGCAGTACCTGATTGACACCCTCCTTTTTTTGTGCATCGTGGGTATCGTATTCATCGGATTCTTAATGGGGCTTGTGATCCCCAAAGGGCCAACAGCCCTGGAAAGCGCCAAATACTTCCTGGGCCTTCACCGACATCAGTGGGGAAACATCCATTTCTACCTGTCCATTGCCTTTACAATCCTGGTGGTCATTCATCTTGTCTTCAGCTGGAGCTGGATAAAGGGCAAGTCCCGTCAGATCTTCAAGAAAGGATGGCAATCGATTCTGATCCTCACCGCCCTGGCCTCGATCCTGGTCCTCGCTCTTTTTTGGGCTTTTTATCCCAGAATCCCGGGCGCCTACGAAGACCATGGCGTCAGAGCCGGAGCCAAGGCCAAGCAGCGCAATCCATCAGGGGAAGTGCTCCCCGTTCATGAAGAAACTATTTATCTCGAAGACGGGACCGTGGCCATAGTCATCACCGGACAGACCACGTTGAAACAGCTGGCAGAAGCCACTGGCATCCCGCTCAAAGACATTATTGCTGAGCTGGGCCTGCCGGTGAATATCTCGCCAGATGAATCTTTGGGGAGACTAAGAAAACACTACCCCATTTCCATCCAGGGAGTAAGGGACACCATCGATGATGTCCTGAATAGGCGTGCAGCAGAGATTGAAAAAAAGGAAGAACACTCAGAACCACAGGAACAACAGGTGAAAGGGAAAGAAGAGGAGGAGCATGAACATGAGCCAAAACTGACCCGGGGAGTGATGGCTGAAGACCAATCCGGGATTCTCATAACCGGCAGGATGACTTTCTATGATCTCCAAAAAGAAACAGGTATTCCGGCCCGGAAAATCGCCGATAAACTGGGCCTTCCCGAAAGCGCTCCCCTCAATGATACCTTGGGGAGGCTGAGGAGAAGATATGGATTCGCCATCCAGGATGTAAGAGATGCTGTCGCCGACCTGATGAAGAAAAAATGAAGGAGAAGTAACGATGTCTGAAAAAAATCATTCTCTCTCAAGCCAGAACAAGATGACCCCTGAGCTTCAATCCCCGCTTCTCGAGCGTGCCTGGGCATACATGCCGGAAGGGATGCGTCAAACCGTGACTTCTGAGCCCATAATCCCGGCCATTGCTGCCAAGGCCAAAGTGATTGCCGCTCAGAATCCGGATTTCATCCGCAGTGACCAGGGCCAGGTCGTCGGGATCCTGCCCGATAAAGAAGTCTATTACGGCCCCTCGTCCGGCCTGGAGGAACTGCGGGAGCTGGTGGGCCGATTCTGGACCCATGCCTACCGACTGCAAAACAAACCCGGAATTCCTCCTCAAGGGCTGGACAAAAAAAATGTGGCCATTGTCTCCGGAGCCACAGAGGGGCTGGCGATCGTCATGCATCTTTTTGCCTCCAGACAGAATGTTGGGCTCATGCCTCTTTACTGGAGCAACTATAAGGGAATCATCTTGAACGCCGGGGGAAACCCGATGGTGGTCAAATTCTTTGATGAAAATTACAGGATCGACTTTAAAAATATCGAACAGATCATCAGAAAAAACAAGATCACCTCACTCCTCATCAATTTTCCCAACAATCCTTCTGGCGATGTGCTCACCGTGGATGAACTCCAACAGTTAGCTGACTTGGCTCGCCGGCTCAACCTGATAATCATAGCCGATGAGGTCTACAACTTCATCCGCTACAAGGGAGAGCCGCAATCCATGCTTGCCTTTGCTCCGGAAAGAACCCTCGTCGTCAGCTCTGCTTCCAAAGAATACCTCATCCCCGGAGCGAGAGTGGGCTATGTCATCGCTGCTGAAGAACCGTTCACCAGCTCTTGGATGCCGAAGATGATTCGTTCATTTTCTTCTTCGCCGAATGTGCTCGGACAACACATTCTGGTGGACATTCTCAAGAATGAAGTGAAAGACTTTGAAGAAGGCCAGCCTCCCAGGGTTATCACTGGAATAAAAAAAGAGCTCAAAACACGCTGCAGCCTCATCATTTCCATCCTCCAGGAAAAAGGTTTTGAACTTGCGGGAAGAGATGAAGATTTTCCCTCTGGGGCTATTAGCGTCTTAGCCAGATTGCCCAAGGATATAGAGCTGGATGACAAAGCTTTTGTGGACAAAGCCCTGGAACTCAAGAAATTCAGTGCCGTGCCCGCCTCAGTCTTTGGAGCCCCGGGCTGCATCCGGTTCGGCTACGCCGGCATGACTCAAGAGACGATCAAGAAGTTCTCTCAAAACCTGCAGGATGTCCTGGATTCCATTCGGAAGAAAAGCTGATTCCTGAGGAAGTTTAAAACAACGAAATTATCATAAAAAATTCATTTTTTTTCTGCTATAATGAATGTTCTTCTCGATTTCTTAAAATGACATTCGTTCATGTTCGAGTGAGCGAATCGATTTAAAATATTCTAAAATGTCTCAAAAAAATAAAAACAGACCGAATACTGAGGACATGGATAAATTTGCCCAGGAACTCCAAGAACAAATCATGGAGCAAATAAGAAAGAGATACTCGGAGACCGTCATCAATCACTGGCAGAACCCGAGAAACTTCAAAAAGATAGAAGCACCGGATGGCTATGCTTCAGTCAAAGGCTCCTGCGGGGACACGATGGAGATGTTCATTAAGATGGACAAAGAGAAAATCACCGAATGCGGATTCCAGACAGACGGCTGCGGAACCACCATCGTCTGCGGAAGCGTCGTTACCGAGCTTGCCTTGCATAAGTCCTTCACCGAAGCCCTGGCAAGAGTCAGCGCGGACGAGATCCTGAAAATACTGGGAGGGCTTCCGCCTGCTGATATCCACTGCGCTGAACTGGCCGCAGAAACCCTCAGACGCGCTCTGGCCGACTATCTCTATCAGAAACAATCTCCCTGGAAGAAACACTACAGAAGGTCATGAATGGAGCTTCGTCACTTTAAAACGAGGGAGTGAAGCATGAAAGAATGCCAGAATGAAAAAAACATGCAGGTATGCAATTGTACATACGAGCCGTGCAGCCGCAAAGGCATCTGCTGCGAATGCATTCAGTATCACTGGAGAATGAACGAGCTTCCGGCCTGCCTCTTCCCGGATGATGTGGAAAGAACTTATGACCGCTCGTTAAGACGATTCATCGAAATTTACAAGGACAGGGTTTAAATAGAGACGCCTTGAGCAAGAAACCGGAGGCAAGTCCCCGCCTTTATATCTACGGGCCCGTTCCATCCCGGCGCTTGGGTTTTTCACTGGGCATCGATATCATTCCCTCAAAGACATGCACTCTTGACTGTATCTACTGCCAGTTAGGCCCTACCAGCGATAAAACATTACAGAGAAGCCAATATTTTTCTTCCCGCGAAATTCTCGCCCAGGTCAAAAAAAAGATCTCCACCGGTCAGAGGGTGGATTACCTCACCTTTTCCGGGTCAGGAGAACCCACTTTGAACACCAACCTGGGAAAGCTCATCCGAGAAATAAAAAAATTCACCACTATTCCTGTGGCAGTCCTGACCAACGGCACTCTTTTTACCCGGAAAGACGTCAGGAAGGCCTTGATGGCAGCAGACCTGATTGTCCCGTCGCTGGATGCGGCCAGCCAAGACATTTTTGAGAAGATCAACAGACCCTGTTATCCCCTTAAGATCGAAGAGATCATCGAGGGTCTGAGAACATTCCGCCGGGAGTATAAAGGCCTTATATGGCTTGAGATTATGCTGGTGAAGGGAGTGAACGATTCTCCTGACCATATCCAGAAGCTCAAGGATGCCATTTCCAGGATCAATCCCGATAAAGTCCAGCTCAACACAGTCATCAGGCCGCCAGCAGAAAGAACGGCTCGCCCTTTAAGCTTGGAAGAGCTAGAGAAAGTCAAAAAGGCACTTGGCCGGAATTGCGAAATCATCGCCGAATTTGATAAAAAGGCCCAAGAGTCTCTTGCCGAGAACTTAGAATCAGCCATCCTGGCCATGGTCCAAAGAAGACCCGTGACCCTCACAGACATCTCGGCCTCGCTCGGAAGGCATAAAAACGAAATCCTAAAATACCTCAATCTTCTCCTTGAACAGGGCAAGGTCCAGGCTGTCGTTCATAAGGATTTGACATATTTCGAACCCAATTAAAAGACTTTTCAAATCTCAAATGAATCCAAATCCATTCTGAAAGAGGGAAAGGATGAAAGAAGTCAAAGACCTCTCCAAAAAAGAACTCATGGAGCTTCTGGCAGATGCCTCGAAAAACTGGCTGGCTCATGATGGCCTCTGGTTCCGGGTTGTTGAGGACAGGTTCGGTATCGAAGCGGCCATGGAGCTGGACCGGAAAGCGTGGGAAAAATTCACGGTTATCGAAGCCAAGAGGATAATGAGCAGAATCGGGATAGGGCCAGGAGGAGGGATCCCGGCCCTTGTCCAGGCTCTTCAATTCAGGCTTTATGCGCACATCAACGTCCAGGAAGTCACCGAGATGAGCGAGACCCGTTGTGTCTTCCGTATGAACTCCTGCCGGGTCCAAGACGCAAGGAAAAGACAGGGGTTGGCCGACTTCCCCTGTAAATCAGTTGGGATCGTCGAATACAGCGGTTTCGCCACAACTATCGACCCGAGAATCAAAACCAAGTGCTTGACCTGTCCGCCTGATCCTCATCCTCCCGATGTCTGGTGCGCCTGGGAATTCAAGCTCGAATCCTGATCTTCATGCCCAAAGAAAAAGTCGAGTATTATGACCAAAACTGGCAAGAATATGACAATTGGTACGACAGCCATCCCGCTCTGTACGAGTCAGAGTTGAGCGCACTGAAAAAAGCAATTCCCCTGGGAGTTGGCCTGGAGATAGGAGTGGGGACAGGAAGGTTTGCCTCTCCTCTTTCCCTGGAATTCGGCTTGGATCCATCGTTCAATATGCTCAAACTGGCTGAGCAAAGAGGCGTAACGGTTATCCAGGGAATCGGCGAAAACCTTCCCTTCAAAAATGAGTCTTTCAATTTTGCATTAATTGTGCTAACTATATGGCTCGTCGATAATCCTCTGAGAGTATTGAGAGAAGCAGTCAGAGTACTGAAGAAAAGAGGGGAGTTAATTTTAGGCATTCTGGACAGGGAAAGCTCGTGGGGAAAATTTTACATGCGGAAGGCAGCTAAGGATTCATTCTACAGTTCCCCTCATTTCTTTTCCCCCGAAGAGATTCTTCTTATTTTCAAAGATATTTCATTGGAATTCGATGCCGCCTTCCAGACGCTTATTCAGCCTCCCCCTGATATCCAATACAGAGAAAAACCGGAGAAAGGCTATGGACAGGGCGGCTTTGTTGTGCTCAAAGCCATAAAAAAATAATCCGAGGATGGAATTAACGCCAAAAGAAGAAATCATTTTCTTCATTCATATGAATCATTAATCCATCCATTAGAGGAGTCAAAATGTTTGATAACACTCATTTCCCCAGGGCTAAGAAATTCTGGCACCAGGGAAAGCTCCATGATTGGTCGCGGGCGAACATTCATCCCATGTCTCATGTTCTCCATTACGGCACCTCGGTATTCGAAGGAATCCGTGCCTACAGCGCTCCTCAAGGTCCAGCCATCTTCCGTCTTCCCGAACACATGGACCGCTTCATACACTCCGCCGAAACCCTGTCCATGGATGTTCCCTACAGCAAAGAAGAGATGGTCAAGGCGATAAAACTGGTCATGAAGGAAAACAAGCTCACCTCCGCTTACATCCGGCCGCTCCTGTTCTATTCCTACGGAAACCTGGGTTTGGTGCCCAAACTCTCTCCAGTGGAACTGGTGATCGGCGCTTGGGAATGGGGTGCCTACCTCGGGGAAAAAACGGAGAAGGGAGTTCATGTTTACATTGTCCCCTGGAGAAGAGTCCATCATTCCCAGCTGAAGATGACGGCCAAGCTCGGCGGGTGTTATGTCCAGTCTGCTATCAGCGGGACCGAGGCCCGCTCCCAGGGCTTTGACGAAGCGGTTTTCCTGAACCTGGAAGGCAACATTGCCGAAGGGCCGGGGGAGAATATTTTCATAGTCAAGGATGGAGTATTGCAAACAAACGATAAAACCGAATCCGTACTGGAAGGGATCACCCGGGGCAGCATCCTGGAGATGGCCAAAGACTTTGGCATTAAAACCCAAATCGGCCCCATGACAAAAGAAGAATTCTTCCTGGCCGATGAAGCCTTCTTTTGCGGGACAGCTGTCGAGATCGCTCCTATCGTCCGCGTCACGGACGGCTCGGATCCCCAGGGCGAAAAGAAAGAATATGCCATCGGAACGGGCAAGGTGGGAGAGATAACCCTCCGCCTGGCTACCGCTTACAAAGATGTGGTCTGCGGAAGAAAGAAAGACTACGAAAAGTGGCTGACCTATGTCAATGACTGAGTTGAATTCATTTTTTTAGAATAGGAAAGACAAAAGCTTTACTCTCAAAAACTAAGAAACTAGCCATAAAATCATCTTGAAAATGAAAGATAAAGGCCTTTACATCCTGGTTTTAAAATTGGAAAAAAGTCAGTTCATCTCAATAGGAAAACTCAAAAAGACAAAATTCCAACCAGGAATTTATCTTTATATCGGGAGGGCCCGCAGCGGACTTATGGGAAGGCTCAAACGCCACCTCCGAACAGAGAAAAAACTTTTCTGGCATATCGACTACTTTCTCCAGAAAACAAGAATCGAGGATATCTGGGTCAAAAGGAATTCTTTTGAGGAATGCCAGACTGTGGGTATGATCAGAGGCATCAGAAAGGACGCCTGTTTTCCTTTAAAAAAATTCGGCTCCTCTGACTGCAACTGTCCTGGCCACCTTCTTCATCTCGGCCAGGACAAAGATGATTTTCAATCTCTGAGGAAAAACATTTCTTTTGAAAAAGTCGACATCCATGGAATTCAAGATTAAAACCATCGGAACCGTCCATTCTCCTTTTAAAAGAAGAGAGGATATCGATTCCCAAAAATATGCGGAGTCCGGAGGCTTCGATTCAGTCCAGGGTGAGCTGGAGATATTCAAAGAATTCGAAGCAGGGCTGAAGGACACAGAAGGATTCTCTCACCTCATCGTGCTATTCGCCTTTCACAAATCCGAAGGTTTCAGACTCCATACCAAGCCTCTGCTCGAAAACACACTCCGAGGCGTCTTTTCGACGAGAAGCCCTCACCGGCCTAATCCTCTGGGGATGACCGTAGTCAAAGTTATCCGAAGAAAAAAGAACATCATCAAAGTCGCAGGAGTCGACATGATCGAAGGGACTCCTATCCTGGACATCAAGCCCTACACGTCCAGAGACCAAAAATCACCTATCAGGCTCGGTTGGCTGGAGCCCAGGATGAAAAAGCAGAATGATGAGATAAAAAACCAAAAGAAGAGGTAAAAAAGTGATCTCAACCGTATCGATTTTATCGATGATTTCTGGTATATATCCTTTTACCTAGGGATGAAATTAATATTATTTTTTTAAAAAACTAAATAGGAGGATAAAAAATGAAAAGATTCATTTCCGCTGCTCTTACCCTTCTCCTTCTTCTGTGTATTCCTCCCCTGCTCCACAGCTCTCAGATATTCCCCTACGACTTTAAGATCGAAGTCCTGGAAAACGGGCTGAAAATCGTTTCCATTCCCCTCGATAATCCGAACATCATATCTCACTACGTCATTGTCCGATCAGGCTCCCGCAATGAAATCGAGCCAGGAAAATCCGGGTTTGCCCACTTCTTCGAGCACATGATGTTCAAAGGCACAAAAAACATGCCCAGAGAGAAGTACGACGATTTTCTGACTAAGCTGGGAGCCGGAACAAACGGCTACACCACCGATGATTACACCTGTTACTTTGTTGTCTTTGCAGGCAAAGAAAACCTGGAAGAAGTCATCAAGACCGAAGCAGACCGGTTCATCAACCTCTACTACAACGAAGAAATGCTCAAGACCGAAGCTCCGGTCATAGAAGGAGAATACTATGCCAGCGTGTCCAATCCCGGCCGTCGTCTCTTTGAGACCCTGAGAGACACAGCCTTCGAGAAGCATTCCTACAAACATACCACTCTCGGTTATCTGAGGGATATCCTGGACATGCCCAACCAGTTCGAGTACAGCCAGCTCTACAAAAAACGCTTCTACGCACCCGATAACACCATTCTTCTGGTGGCCGGAGACTTTGACCGCGACCAGCTGATGGACTACGTCAGGAAGTACTACAGCGGCTGGGAAAAATCTAACTACACTCTGGTGACACCTGAAGAACCTCCCCAGACCCGAGCCAAACGCGCCCATTACGACTGGCCCTCCAGAACCCTCCCCCGTCTAGCCATCGGCTTCCACGGCCCGGCTTACTCGGATGAAAAAATCGACAAAGCCGCCCTCGACCTGCTGGCTGAAACATCTTTCTCCCGTTCTTCTCCTCTCTTCCAGAAACTGGTCATCGAAGAGCAAAAATGTGTCTCTCTCAATGCCAGCTTCGCTGACCGGCGCGACCCCTATTTGCTGGTATTCAGCGCCACTCTCCGCGATGAAAAAGACCTTCCTTATGTGGAGGACGAAATCTTCAAAGAACTGGAAAGACTGAAAAAAGAACTCGTTTCCGAAGAGCTTCTCTCGGATATCAAATCCAACCTGAAATATTCCTTTGCCAATTCTTTGGGAACAACCGACGGAATCGCCGGCTCTCTGGCCTACTACATCAACCTGGCCACTGACCCGGGTACAGTCAACAGACTCTTCGACCTCTTTGAAAAAGTGACTCCGGAAGATATTCAGGAAATGTGCAAGAAATACTTTATAAAGACAAACAGCACCGTCGTGACCTTGTCAGGAGGGAAGGCAGAATGAAAAAACACATCAAACAAGCGCTATCCATAGTCCTTGTTACGGGTCTGGCCTTGATGTTGAGCGCCTGCGCCGGCGTCAGTCCCGATAAGCTCTCCTCCGAACTCCTCCCTGTGGAAGACAGCCCTCTGGTAAGCTTCAGGATACTGCTCGATGTGGGTTCCGTAAACGATCCCTCCGGGAAAGAAGGTCTCTGCCAGCTCACCCTGAGCATGATGGCCAGCGGCGGGAGCCAAAGCCTGACCTATAAGGAGATCCAGAAAAAATTCTATCCGATGGCCGCCTTTGTCGGACTCAGCGTCAACAAAGAAATGTCTGTCTTTACAGGGACCATTCACATCGACAACCTGGAAAAATACTACGCCATCTTCAAAGAGATGCTCCTGGATCCCGGATTCCGCGAAGACGATTTCAAAAGGATCAAAACCAACCAGCTGAATTTCCTGGAAAGGACCCTCGTCAGCAACATGGATGAGCAGTTCGGCAAAGAGATCCTGAACCTGATGATGTACAAAGGACACCCTTACGGCCACCATGAAGCGGGAACCGTCGAGTCTCTTCAAAAGCTGACTCTGGATGACGTCAGAGCCTTCTACAAGGAGCATTTCCTCCAGGGAAACATAACCATCGGACTCGCCGGGGGCTACCCATCTGATTTCCCGGGAAAAGTGAAGAACGATTTCGCCGCCCTCCCCGAAGGCCACACTCCTCAGCTCAGCCTGCCCGAACAGCAAATGCCCTCAGGTCTTGAATTCGTCATCGCCGATAAAGGAACTCCCGCCACGGCGATATCGATGGGATTTCCGGTCGCCATTTCTAAAGCGGATGACGACTATTTCGCCCTCTGGATGGCTGTGGCCCACTTCGGAGAACACAGGCAAAAGCTCTCTCTTCTCTTCCAGAAAATCCGCGAAGAACGAGGACAGAACTACGGAGACTATGCCTATGCTGACCACTTCATCCAGGGAAGAGGCAAATTCCCGGCCCAGAATTACTGCCGCCAGCAGCAGTACTTTTCGATCTGGATCCGTCCCCTTACCAACACCAACCGCCATTTTGTCATCCGTCAAGCCTTGCGGGAGCTCAAAAAGCTGGTGGAGGAAGGGATCTCCGAAGAAAGATTCGAATTGACCCGGACCTACCTGCTGAACTACACGCGGCTTTACGCCCAGACCCTCGGCGAAAGACTCGGCTGGCAGATGGATTCCGGATACTACGGCTACAAGAGCTTTCTGGATGAAGTCCAGAAAAGGCTGCCAAGAATTACTCGCGAAAATGTCAACCGCGCCATCAAGAAATACCTGAGCTCCGAGAATGTTTACATCGCTGTGATCACTCAGGACGCGGAATCTCTCAAGGAGAATCTGGTAAACAACAGGCCATCGCCCATCACCTACGCCAACCCCAACATGCCCGGGCATATCCTGGAAGAAGACAAGATCATCGAAGTATTCCCTCTTGATGTCAAGCCTGCACAGGTGAGGACAGCACCAGCCGTAGATTTCTTTCAGAAAGCAGGAATTCCGGAAAAATAAAACAGAGAAGGCTCTCTTCCATTGTGTGTGGATAATTGAGTGACTAAAATACACGGGAATGACGTCGCTCCCTTCAGATTTTTAACGCCATTCCCTCACCGTTCATCTCGGCGCCTGCATAACTCCGCACTCAAGGCTGTCACTTCCAAACGAATGTCCGTACTCTACCATTTTTCATCAGATCGATCTTCACGTGCTCAAACATACTCGGCGGCCGATTTCATCGGCTTCCCTCGGTGGATAACATCGTTGCGGAGAAACGATGTTGGGGGGATCCAAGGGGGTAT
>JGI2172J19969_10000011_pt1 | contig 59337 bp, 64 predicted proteins | sample DeeMarSWOR230_32_FD_19969 | JGI IMG/M metagenome (IMG submission 19969)
TCCTTTGGGTAGGATGTTGAGAGCGACTAGAGACAACGAGGACGTGGCAGAGTCGCTTGGCAAAGATGTTACTCGAATAAGAATGAAAGTCATTGTGTGGCTCTTAAACGTCCAGAATCTTACCTTGACACCGCTTTTCTCAAGATAGGCTCCTAATCCTTCCAGGGGCAACTCTCATCAAAAAAGGAAAACTCCGGAGGCGAGTTCAAATGTCTTTCCCTTTGATACCGCAAAACCCATGCCACGCCTGCACATCGTCGCGATGTTCATTTATCTTGGGCCTCAGCTTCGTTACCTTGCAGGAGTAGCTGAAACGCGGCGATGACAATGAGGCTCTTTGCAGTCTATAACGACGAGTTTGCTGAGCGCGTAATCGGAAACCTAGTCAACGCGTCGAACTACTGCAAATCATGCGGCTTCACATGCACTTACTGCAGACACCTCTACAGCTCATTCGCAGCAGATGTGCAAGCAATATTCAAGACCAGGTCAAATCTTCCTGCAATCATCGACGAGCCGGAAGAATTTCTGCCTGAAACTCTACCCAAATGCGATCTAGTGTTAGCCATTGGACTGCACCCAGATATCCTCGGAGTGATCCCTGAAGTGGCACGGAAAGCGAAAGCCAAAGCAGTGATTGCCCCGGTGGAGAATCGACTATGGTGTCATCAAGGGTTGAAAAGACAGCTTGAGGACGCACTGAACCGAATGGACGTCGAATGTGCATTCCCCAAGCCATTCTGCACGCTGGAGGAGACAGGAAAAACTGTCATAGACAGTTTCATTAGAAGATATCAGATAGGGAAGCCTCTACTCGAAGTCAGAGTTGCCAAAGACATAATCACTGACGCGCAGATTCTCAGGAGTGCACCATGCGGTTCAACATGGTACGTGGCGCAGCGAATCAAATGGACAAGAATTTCAAACGTCGAGGAAACAGTAGCGGTTGCTCATCACGCATTTCCTTGCACAGCAAGCATGGATGTCGACCCCGAAATCGGAGAACCGATCCTTCACGTAGCTGGGCACGCCATAAGACAAGCCGTCAGAGACGCAATCAGACGGTCTCAGAAACCTGCAAGCCAACAGTAGCCTGCGCCCGCGAGAATCCCTTAAAAAACAGTGTCTCACACACCGAGCAGGCGTATTGTTTGCTGACGCAGACCTCCCCCGTAGTCGACACCAAACGCGCGCTAACGGTATGAGCTTTCCACAGATCCACGAACGTTTTATAGCCTCCTTATCCACTAGTTACAGTCAATTTGGAGGAGCATAGCACGAAGCACGTCAAGATCCATGCCTTTGACTGTCCAGATGCATGGTATAAGACACTGGATGCGTTGTGGAATGAGGGCGACATCTTCGACGTGCGCTACGGCTCTGAATGCACCAAAACGAAAAAACTCAATGTGTCCATAGAAATAACCAATCCGGAAACTAGACCCCTTGTAGGCAACAAGGCTCCATGTGACATGAAGTATGTACAGTGGTATGCCTTGAAGTATCTGTGGTCAGACATTGTTGAAGATGAAACCTACACTTACGGCAGCAGACTGAGAAAACCTGTAGACCAGGTCGAAGAAGCCATCAAGCGTTACGTCGAACAACTTGCGGATAGACAGATAACGATGGTGGTGCGATTGCCCGAAGATATCAAGAAGCGAGTCAAAGACAGAAAGCATGAGCCACCATGCTTAAGTCTAATAGACACAGAAGTCTCGGAAGAGAAAGTTCACTGCACGTGCTATTTCAGATCCTGGGACGCTTACGCTGGATTGCCCGCCAACATAGCCGGGATCCAATTGTTCAACGAAGCCTTTACTTCAGAAATCAACAAAAGGGGAAGCTTCAGCCTAGGAACAGGCAAATTGCTCTTCCACTCCAAGAATTGCCATATATATGAGAGGCAGTTCAAAATCGTAGAAGACCTGCTGAAACCAAGAAACGACAGCAGAAGAGAAGCTCTCAGGGCTATGTCAGCTGACGCGCAAGAATAAAATGCAAGCGACCCCTGAGCAGCGCGGGGAGATAACCAACGGACCCGCCGAGTCCCTGCCAACGGAGCTAAAATGCAAGCCTTTCCATTCTAGTAAAGATGACATGCAACAAGATGATTATGTCGAGCCTCTGCCAGAGCTGGTTCTTCGACTGGGCATCTGTCGAAGGCTTTTGGGCAACGGGGATGGAAACGGCAACCGGGCGGTATGTTAATTGCTGACGGAACCTCTCCTTTGAGTTCTATAGTTTCTCGCTTTCGTTCAGGATTAGGCACTGGAATGGCGGAAAGCAGCGCTTGTGTGTAAGGGTGCAGAGGCTTTGCGAAAAGCTCTTTGCTTTCTGCGATTTCTACAGTCTTTCCTAGGTACATTATGGCAATTCTGTCCGATATGTACTTGGCAACCGCTAGGTCATGGGTGATGAAGAGATAGGTTAATCCAAGCTCTTTCCTAAGGCTCAGCATAAGATCGATGAGCGTTGTTCTAAGAGAAACGTCAATCATGGAAACAGGTTCGTCCGCCACAACAAACTCTGGGCCTGTGATTATTGATCTGGCTAAAGCGACTCGTTGCCTTTGACCTCCACTCAGTTGGTGTGGGTACAGATGGACAAATTGCTCAGGAGGTGTTAGACCCACCTTGCCAAGTATTTCGAGAACTTTCTTCCTCTTCTCATCGCCCCTCGCCAAGTCATGTATTTCAAGTGGGTGACCGATGGCTATTCCTACCCTCATTCTAGGGTTGAGCGACGCATATGGATCCTGAAATATGATCTGCATTTTCCTTCTCAGCAACCTGAGGTCTTCGCCCTTAAGGTCTGTTATGTCAGCACCATCAAAGAAAACTCTACCCGAAGTAGGCTCAAGAAGCCTCACAAGAAGCTTTCCGGCCGTTGTTTTCCCGCAGCCGCTTTCCCCGGCCAACGTGAAAACTTCGCCCCTCATTATTGGAAAGCTGATGTCGTCAACCGCTTTGACATGGTCCACTGTTCGTGTAAACAGTCTCTCAAAGAAGCCCTGTTGAACAGGGAAATACTTCCTCAAGTTCTCAATGCTAACGACTGCGCTCAAAGCTATATATTCTCCTTGAAACATCTAACGAAGTGGCCAGGGCTAGATTCCACGAGTTGCGGCCTTTCCAGTCGACATTTTTCTTTGCTGTGTTCACAACGAGGAGAAAACCTGCAACCTTTGGGAGGGTTAAGCAAGTCGGGTGGAGAGCCAGGAATAGCCTCAAGCTTCTGGTCGGCGAACTCCACGTTTGGTATTGTCTGCAGAAGGCGCCGCGTATACGGATGCCCAGGATTCCGGTACAATTCGCCGCTGTTGGCGTACTCGACGAGGCTCCCAGCATACATAACTAGGATCTTGTCACAACGCTCTAAGACGATGCTCAGATCATGGGTGATGAGGACGCGTGCCATCCCATAAGTGTCCCGTAAGCTTTTGAGAAGGTCGAGTATTTTTGCTTGCACTATTACATCGAGAGCAGTTGTAGGTTCATCGGCAATTACTATCTCGGGACTAAGAACGATTGCCAAGGCGATCATTATGCGCTGTCGCATTCCGCCGCTGAACTGATGTGGGTAGTCGTTTATGCGCTCGGGGAGAATCCCCACGTCGTTTAGAGTGGCTTTAGCGCGTATTAGTGCTTCTTCCTTTCCTGTTTCAGGCTCGTGGGTGTGGATAAACTCTTCGAAGTGGGCTCCGATTTTCTTAACTGGACTTAAAGAAGTCATAGGGTCTTGAAAGACGAATGCGATCTTCTTACCCCTGATAGACTGCATTTCGTCCTCCGAGTAACTAAGGATATCTGCCCCATCTATTTTGATTTGACCGTTTACGATAACGCCTGGATAAGGAACCAGACGAATCATTGAAAGACCAAGAGTGGACTTCCCAGAACCAGATTCACCGACTAGCCCCAGCATCTCACCTTTCTCTAATGTGAAGGATACATCGTCTACTGCTCGGATATTACCTCTACCTGTTCGGTAATCTACAGTTAGTGAGTCAACCTCTAACAAAGGCAACGCCATCATCACTTCTCAAGTCTTGGGTTCAGCAATTCGCTCAGTCCTTCTCCTACGAGTGTGAATCCCAGCGCTAGCAGAACAATCATAATGCCTGGGAAGGTTATGACCCACCAAGCACCGCTTGGAAGAAGCTCTCTTCCTTTTGTCAGATCCCATCCCCAATCTGGAACATCTATCCCAACTCCCAATCCCACGAAAGTCAATCCCGCCGCTGTCAAGATTGCATCCGCAAAATTTACCGTGGCGACCACGACAATAGAGGGAACTACATTAGGTAGAACATAGCGGAGAAGTATCGTCCTTCCTCTTGCCCCGGATGCTCGGGCAGCTTCTGCATAGGGCAATTCTTTTATCGTTAGCACTTGACTTCGCACTATTCTGTAGTAAGAGGGAACGTAGACGACCCCTATGGATAGAGCCATGTTAACCACACCTCTCCCCATCATAGCTGCTATGGCAATAGCTAGAACCAGTCCAGGAAAAGCATAGAAACTATCCATGACCAAAGTAAACGTTTTGTCAAGCGCTCCACCAGCGTATGAAGCAAGGAGACCAATGGGCACGCCTATGATGAAACAGAAGAGCACCGAGAGAAGGGCTACCTGAATCATTATGCTCCCGCCGCATAATATTCTGCTGAGCATATCTTGTCCCAGAAGGTTTGTGCCTAGAGGGAAATCTGCGCTTGGGGGACTGGGGTTTGGAGGTGGGCTAACGTTGATTGCTGTCGGGTTATATGGTGAGATCCAAGGGCCCAGTGCTGTAACTAATATAATTGTACTTACCATTACTGCCCCAATTATAGTCATCCAACCCGCTGAACCTCTTCTAGTCAGCGAAGTTAGTGGAGGAATGAGGCGGGCGAGAATTCCTCGTTTGGCTTCCACGTTAGGCAATTTTCATCCTCCTAGAAACGTATCCTCGGGTCAAGGTATGCGTATAAGATGTCCACGACTAGGTTCACTGCGGCAACCATGAGGGCAAAGTAGACTACAGCCCCTTGAATGGCTGTGTAATCCCTGAAGTTGATTCTGTCTACCAAGTATCTTCCCAGCCCGGGCCAAGAAAACGTGGTTTCTGTCAGGATGGCTCCGCCCAGAAGTGTGGCGAATTGAAGGCCCATCATAGTGAGTATCGGAAGAAAAGCGTTCCTAAGCGCATACCCGTAAGTCACGGCTGTCTCTCTTAGCCCCCTGGCTTTCGCCGCCGTAACGAAGTCCAGGCGCAGAGTCTCGAGCATGTTGCTCCTGGTCAATCTGATGAACACCCCAGAGAGAACTAGCCCAAGCGTCAAAGAGGGGAGAAAGAGATACCTCAAGCTCTCAACAAACTTGAGAGGACTACCCTCGATAAGGCTGTCTATTGTGAACAACCCAGTTGAAATGCGCAAAGCCCCAACGTTTACGAAATTCCAAGCGAGATACGCCCAAACAAGCCATCCCGCCAAGAGAACTGAGAGAGAAATCAAGAAGCCCTTGACCCAAAATTTGACACGCTTTCTCTTCAGCGCAGCGATGCAGAGGGCCCAACATATGAGGCCAACGAGCGAGGACCAGGCGAGAACCCCAACGAAACCTTCTGCAGGCTTGCTCAGGTAGAGGATTAACCCCCGAGGCTCCTGAAGGCGTGGAGGAAACCGTCCGTTTGCTGGAAGCCAATGCAGGTCAATTGCGAAGACCATCTGAAAGATCATACCTAGGAAGAAAATCGGAAGAGCATACACAACAATTCCAAATGCCCTTATTGAGTGATCTTGGGGAGAGTTGTAGGACTTGGAAGCTCTGACACCTAGCAATATTCCGATGGCAACCGCGACGATCATGGAGCTAATGGCAAGCTCTAATGTCGCTGGAAAGGCTGAGAGGATCTGTTCTGAAACTTGTGAAAAGTCTTGCATTGATAGTCCAAGGTCCCCCCGCAAGAGCCCTCCCAGATATTCGAAGTACTGAATGGGCAAGGGCCTATCCAAGCCTAATCTTTGCCTCATCGCTTCCATGGCTTCCTCACTGGCTTTTCTCTCGAAATGCAGCAAGACTGGGTCGCCTGGAATCACTCTAATAATCAGGAAAACTATGGAGAGCAACAGCATTATCATTGGTATTGTAAGTAGAATTCTGGTTGCAATGTAAGATCGGAGACCCATGAAGCAACACCTTTTAAGCTAACGAAGTTACGATTTTCAAGGAAAAAAGAGAAGAGGGGAAAGAAAAGGCTTGTTATTCTTCGCCGTATAGCAGCCAGATTCGCCAAGTCTGTGTTATGTCTAGGTAGACGCCTTTGATGTTTGGCATTGTGACGGCGTAGGCGACTCCTTGCCAAATCGGAACTACCGGGCAGTCTTCCACTGCATAGCCTTCCAGCTCGTCGTATAGGTCTATTCTTTCATCCTCGTCGGTTGAAGCGCGGGCTGCATCGTACGCCGCTTTCATTGCATTGTAGTTGTTAGTTGCGTTGTATTTTGAGTAGTGGTGGTTAAGCCATGTTGCGTAGTAAAGGAAGGCATAGTTGTCTGGGTCGATGTAGTCTGGGTACCAGCCGTATATGAAGACATGCATGACCCCTTCGTTTCTATTCAGCCTATAGCTTGGCCAGTCAGCTGACTTTAGAGTCACCGATATTACGCCACTCGCTTCGAACTGCGACTTGTAGAGTTCAGCCTGGTCTGGGCTTGAGGGATAGTGTCCACTGGTTTCGTACCATAGCTCAATGGGCAACTTGTTGTTCTCATCGTATCCCAAGTCGGCAAGTAAGCTTTGGGCATAGGTATAGTTGGCGTCGCCTAACACTTCGAATGGCCCAGGTTCTCCCGCTGGACGTCCCATCATTCCCGTCGGAATCATACTGTACAAAGGCGAATATTGCCCCAGGAACACTGTATCGACAACTTCTTGTCTATCCAAGCAGGCAGCTAATGCTCTCCTGATTTTTGTTTCATTGAGCTGAGGCAGACCAGCCAACGGATCTTCTTGGAAGATCATGTATTGGATCGCTGCCCCAATGCCCTCCCAGACCTTAAGATCTGGGTTATCCTTGAGATCCTCTATGTCAGAGGCAGTAATGTGCCTGAAAGCTACGTCGATGTCCCCAGCTTCGATGGCTAATCGGAGGGCTGTAGCGTCAGCGTAGAACTTGATGATTACTTTCTTAGTTTTCGGTAAGCCTGCCCCACTGTTCCAGTAGTTTGGGTTTGCTTCAAGCCGCATTTCATGGTCTTTTCCAGCCACTCGCGTCCAGTTTGTTAGCATGTAGGGGCCGAGATCCATCGTGTTGCTTGCTCGAGCGTCGCCAGCTGTATATTCAACAATGTCATCAACGCTCCAGTCCGTTTTCCATCCGCCTGAGTATTCAGGATTGACGATGTAGGAGGCTTGGCACGCCATCAAGCCCAAGAAGGGCCCGAAGGGTATCTTCAGATTGAACTTGACCACGTATTTGCTTACGACTTCCACGTTGTCTATTATAGCGTCGTACTCCATGTTTAGTTGTGGGCCGTCGGGACTGGCGATTCCCATGTTTCTATCGAAGCTGTACTTCACATGTGATGCGTTGAACTCTGTTCCGTCATCAAACAAGACCCCTTCCCTCAGAGTAAAGGTCCAAGTTTCGAGGTCTGCACTCGTTGTCCACTCCGTGGCCAGCGCCGGGTTGTAGTCTTCAGCCGTCGCCGAAGAGCCTGGCTCGACCTCAACCAGACCAGCACCTGTGTTCTGAATAATCTCCCACCCAAAGAAGTCGTACGCTTGTGCTGGATCAACAGCGGATTCCACTGAGTCTGTAGTACCCATTATTAGCTCAGCCTTCAACGGAGGAGCGAAAGGCCCTATCTGCAGGGCGTACAAAGATCCTACAATCACAATGATTATCAGGATTATCGCTGCGACAACAATCGTCGTGGAAATACCTCTTCTGGAATTCCTGGCTTTCTTCATTTTTACACCTTCAAGGTTCAGTTTCTAATGCAGATTCNCGTGTACAACATTTAAGTCTTATGTCAAACCGCCGGGCAAATGAGCGCCGCTANGAAAAAACCGGCATGCATGCTCGAAAGTACGCACGTGAATATGACACAACTGAAGAGAAAGGATGGAGAGGGATGACGTCAACTTCTCGGGGAGTTCTGCCTCTTCTTCCTTGAGAGCTTCGTCAGAAGATTCTGCGCGAAAGGTTCCTCTTCCACTTCTCTGATCTTTAGAGTTCTTTTTTCCAAGGCTTCGTCGAAAATCTTCTCACCTTTTTCCGTTCGGACGATGACAAATGTCCAGCCGCTGAGTCCCAGTCCACCAGCTGAGATGTCCGCAAGTTCGGCGGTGAAGTCTCCACAAAGGCTACAGCCTTCTCTTGTATACTGCTTTGCGTCAGACAGAGAAACCGTTTTTGTTTCGCCGGTCTTCATAGAAACAAGGATTTTTCCTTTGATGTTCATCTTCTCAATCTCATTTAAGTCGAGGCCCATAGTCCTCTTCAGATGATCTTCAAAAAACCCATCATACGTGAAGCTTTCCGTGCACATCAGTCCAACGGCTAGTTGTAGGGGGGCGGAATATTTCTTCAGTGGGAACATTTGGATCTTTCGAATCGCTTGAATCTGGCAGGGCGTGCCCACGAAGGCCAGAGGACCGATTTTCTGGTTCACACCTTCCTGCAAAGCCAGCATGTTTGGGGAGTATGAATATCTGGTTCCTGCGTTTTCTAAGACTTCTTCGCTGCTCGTAGCCAGCTTNGGCTTAGGATATAAAGGTCTATNCGCGGCGACGCCAGAAAGGGCTGCTCCTTTGATCATTCCTTCCTGCAGGCCGTGGATCAGAAGAGCAGTAACAACTCCTCCGTCTTGACACCGTGCAAGTATCTTCTTGTCACTCGCCTGGGCTAGAGCCAGGCGGCGGTACACGCCGAATTCCTCATTCTCTGTCCTTCTTCTTCCAAAAACGAATTCCTCNGCTTCGGTCCATGACCACTCGTACTTCGGGCAGACTTCGGGACATATGCCGCAATTTTCGCATTTCTTCACCAGCCTAGGATGGCCATCTCTATATTCTAAGCATTTGAAGGGGCAAACCACCACGCATGNCGCGCAGCCTACACAACGTCTAGTTGAGACAACATCCTTCTCTAGAGACTCTTCAAAGCCCAGCTTGCGTTTCTGCATGTTCAATCCTCTGAAACACTATTTTGATGCAGGTCTACATAAATTCCTCGCACGAGCGAACTGCAGCCGAGAGGTCTATTTGTTGACAGCCTTCTTGAGTGGAGTTGCCCCTGCTTTCTCCATCCTGTCGGCGAATCTCTGTATGATTTCATTGAGACTCTGCTCGTTTCCTACAGACGACTTTTCCATGGTCAACCGTTCAGGTTCGATTCCGATAGCTTGTAGCCATTCCTTCATTTGCGTGACGCGCTTCTTAGTGACGACGCTTCCGAAGACATAATGGCAGTCTTTCGCTTCGCAACCTACGATTAGCACTCCGTCAGCGCCAAGCGCAAAAGCGCGAAGCACGTGTAAGGGGTCAATTCTGCCGCTACATCTCACTGGGATGATTCTGGTGTCCTCTGGCCATTCCAACCCGTCTTCTTTGGTCGACCAATCGCAGACGAAGGCTAGGTTTCCAGGTTTTCCGATTCCCCAAGAAGCTGCAGCATCCTCTATTTGAGCTAGGATTTTCTCGTCAGAGAAGTTTTGCATGGTTATTGCTTCCGCTGGGCATTCTACGGCGCATGTGCCGCATCCTTTGCAGAGGATAGGGTCAATTTTTGCCACTGACTTGTCCACTTCGATGGCGCCGTATTCGCATATTTTTTGGCAGTTTGCGCAGGCAATGCATCTATCCTTGTCCACTATGGCGTCATCGGCGTCGCAGAGTTCTTCCTTTTCCAAGCATTCAACACAGGGGCCGCAAGAAAGGCATCTGCGGGCTTCTAGAAGTCCGGCTTCTGGAGTTAGACCCAACTCAACTTCTTCAAAGCAAGTCGCTCTCTCCGTTGGTTCTAGACAGGATACATTCTGTCTAGGCTTCTTGACCAATATGGCTTCCTTCGGAACCCAAGTAGTCTCGTGAACTTCCTCAGTCCTTCCAGCCTTGAGATCGACACCTCTTACGTAACGGTCGATGGATATTGCTGCCATCTTGCCGGCCGCGATGGCTTCAATAACCGAAGCCGGCCCAGAAACAGCGTCCCCTCCAGCGAAAACTCCGGATGACTTGGTCTCCAGAGTGACCTGATCGACGACAACTCGGTTACCGCGTGCCACCTCAACATTCTTGGGCAAGAAGGACACGTCAGGCATCTCTCCGATTGCCAGCAGCACTGCGCTAGCCGGAACCACGAACTCTGAGCCCTCAACTGGCACGGGCCTTCTCCGACCAGATTCATCCGCTTGCCCCAGGGCGGTTTTGAAGCATTCGATGCCTGCGACCCTACCATTCTGTCCAAGGATCCTCTTCGGCGCCGCAAGGAATAGAAACTTCACACCTTCTTGTTTCGCCTCCTCAACCTCCCTGCGATGGGCGGGCATTTCCTTCTCTGACCTTCTGTAAATGATGGTCACTTCCTTGCCTCCTAGACGTTTGGACGTNCGGGCGGCATCTATTGCAACGTTTCCTCCTCCTATTACAGCGACTTTGCCTCGAAGGTCAACTTGNTCTCCAGCTTTGGCTTTGACCAGGAAGTCAAGAGCGTGAAAAACTCCGCCCAACTCTTCTCCTTCAATGTTGAGGCTTATGCATTGGTGGGCGCCTGTTGCTATGAAAACTGCTTTGTATCCCTGTTTTATGATGTCGTCGATTGTTAGGTCTCGGCCTATCTTCGTGTTTAGTTGGATTTCAACGCCGGTCTCCATAATATATTCGATTTCCGCGTCCAAAGCGCTCTCAGGGAGTCGATACTCTGGTATGCAATACCTGAGGCTGCCCCCGGGTTTTGAGGCGCTCTCGAAGACCACTACTGGGTATCCCAGCTTGGCAAGCTCGTAGGCGGCTGTGAGTCCTGCTGGGCCAGAGCCTATTATTGCGATTCTTTCGTGATGGGTTTTTGAGATAGGTTTCGGTTTCTCTCTCTTTCCAGAGGCAGCTTGGTGGTCGGCTACTAGGCGCTTGAGGGAGCGAATGGCGACTGGTTCGTCAACGTTTTGTCGTGCACACGCGTCTTCGCAGGGCGCGAAGCATACTCTGCCGCACACTGAAGGGAAGGGAATGGATTTTCTGATTACTTTGAGGGCTTCTTCGAATTTGCCCTGGGAAACAAGTGCGACATAAGCCTGAACGTTTACTCCTGCGGGGCAAGCCTTGCGGCAAGGCGGATATTCTTTGGGAACCACTGTAGAGACATCAGGCATCTTATACTCCTCTAGTTTTGGTCATTGAGTTTTGGTCATGGAGAGAATCCTAAATGGAAATGAAACCGGAATATTAAACTTGTGCACGAAACCCTGGAACGCTTGTTCAAGGGTCTTGCGGGGGAATTCTTATATTCGGGGTTTAGCTTTCACTGCTTTCTCCAAGGAGCGGCTCTCGGTTGATTATAGTTCAGCAAAAGCCCCTGAAAGACATTTTTGAAATGATACAGGGTTTTCGGAGCCTTTTAATCGTTGGCTGTGACGGATGCGCTTCCATAATTCAAGTAGGCGGCCTGAGACAGGCGGAGATCCTGAAGTCTCTTTTAGAGATGGAGAAGAAAGTGAAGGGGGAAAAAGCGCCAAAAGTCAAAGCCATATCCATTCTGCGTCAATGCGACCGCCAAATCGCCGCGACAGCACTTAATCCCTTGGTGAAGGATTATGATGCTGTGGTTTGTCTTGGTTGCGGCGTCGGAGTTCAGACGCTTGCCGAACTGTATGGTGAGGAACCGATCATACCTGCAAATGATACGAAATTCCTTGGAATGCACGATACTAAAGCGGAAAAATTCTACGAGGTGTGCAGAGCCTGCGGCGACTGTATTCTCTTCGAAACCGGCGGGATATGCCCTCTGACTAGATGCGCAAAAAGCCTGCTAAACGGCCCTTGTGGAGGGCAAGCAAACGGCAAGTGCGAAGTAGGTGGATGGAAGAACGACTGTGCATGGATCCTAATCTATAACCGCCTGAAAGACCGGAATCGCCTCGACTTGTTCACCAAGTTCAGGCCTCCAAGAGACTACCGAATCTCCGAGCATCCCCGAGAACTTGGTGGAGAAGAACAGGAGGAGGAGAGTCAAGCGTGAAAAGAGAAGCTTATGGGGAATTAATGAAACAGATTAACGAAGGCAAGTTTGTATTCACAGGTGAGCTTGAACCAGTAAAGACAACAAGCTTGAACGAAGTCATTGAAGGGGCGAAGGTTCTGAAAAACCACGTCGTGGCTGTGAACGTTACTGACAACCCAACCGCATTCGGCTACATGAACGCGCTCATTCCATCATACATGATTCAGAAAGAGGTAGGCTTGGAAGCGGTCTATCAGATGACTACGCGTGACCGAAATCGCCTGGCATTGATTTCAGATGTGCTGGCAGCCGGAGCCTTAGGGATTAAGAACATCTTGGCTCTAACAGGCGATCACACAACCGTCGGCGACACCCCCCAAGCTAAACCGGTCTTTGACCTGGACTCGGCAACCTTCGTTTACATGTTGAGAAAAATGATAGATGAAGGAGTCGACTTGAACAACAATGAAATCGAAAACCCGCCAAAATTTAACATCGGCATCGCCGCCGCTCCAAATGCAGATCCGCTGGAACCCGAACTCTTGAAAATGGAAAGGAAGGTTAAGCTGGGAGTAGATTTCATCCAGACTCAATGCGTCTACAGCGTCGAACAAGCCAAAAACTTCCTGGATGCCGCGTCTTACCTAGACACCCCGATACTTATCGGCATCGCTCCATTCAAATCGACTTCGATGATGGANTGGATGGTAAAATTCGTGCCTGGCATAAAAGTCCCTGAGGGAATCCAAGAAACACTCTACAGGGCCAAAAAAACTGGCGGTAAACAAGCAATCTACGACGCGAACATCGAAATCTTCGGAGAAATGCTGAGAGAAATCAGGAAAACAACCAAAGCCGCAGGCATTCACACAATGGCTATTGGTTTTGAATGGATCGTTCCGAAGATAATAGAACGCGCTGGGATATAGTCTGCAATACTTCAAGACATCAAGCAGTAGCAGCAAACTTGAAAGCGAACATATATACCATCCTAGCACCTGACTGAGATCTTCAGGAAAACGTGTTCCCAATGCTTGGAAGGATGTCAGAACGAGAAGCAAAGGCACAATTGTCGAAGTACTTTCCATGGTGCCCATTCTGTTGTTTTGAGAACTTGGAAGTCGACGTGAAAGCTGAACGTGAATACGATTACATTCTTTGCGACAATTGTGGCGCCAAATGGGAAATTAACATTCCAGGAAAGGTCAGATCTATAAAGCTAGTGGCTACAAGCGTTGATTGGAAAGGCAGAGAATTGCTGGAGAAGAGCATGGAGCCGAAGTTTTGGCAAAACAAGGCGTGGCTCTGCGTCCTAACACGAAGAACACCAGAAAAACAGTTGTGATGGAGCCCAACGTTTAGGTGTGCTTTGCCTAGAGTTGCGAAAAGAAGGCTTAAGTCGTGCAAGGCTTATTTGTTCAGCGAATTATCCGTCAAAAGAGTGAGAAGGTTGAAGGAAGTAACTTTTCCGGTTTCCAACGGGTTGTACCGCTATCTCAGCTTTCTCGAGAAGGCCCGTTTCATCAGAAGCAAGGAAGAGGCAATAAGCACGGCTCTTGAGTTTTACAGAATACTAGCCATGCATGATTGGTTGCCGTTCACCTATCGTATGGGTGGAGGTCGGGTAATGCTGATGGACACTACAATGATCCTCGACTTTTTTCATATGCTCACTAACCAAGAGATACTTAACGCTGCCCGAACAACTGCTCTCAAGCGGAAGGTAACAAACCCCTATTTCAAAGATGTTGACTTCTCTCGCCCCGAGAATTGGTCCTTGGTTTTGAAGGAGATGGAAATAATGGGATGGGGCAAATTTACTCGATTCGGGAACAAGATACAAGCCGAGTCATGTATACTCCCTGCCCTTTATTTGCAGGGTTATTTTGGAGGAATGTTTGGGCAACGTTTTAGCTACCGTGCTTCAAAGACTCCGAATGCAATGATTTTTGTAGGTGAAAAGAAGAGAATGGGGTCTAAAGAAAATCTCTAGAGCCCCGTCCATGGACAGCGCTTATAGGGTCCAATAACGATCGTGACGATAGTCCCCAAGATGCCATCAAGACTCAATTCCTCTTCGAGGAAAGCGTTCAAATCTTCCATCTTCTCGAAAATAACTTCTGTTACAATATCTGTGTCGCCGCTTGTTCGATATAACACTTGGGTATCTGGATGCTTGGCAAGGTGCTCTGCAATCAGCTTAAGTTTGGCAGGCTCCACCCGCAATCCAATGAACGCTTTGATGACTCTGCCTAACTTATGATAGTCCAGTACGACGGTGAACCTTTCGATGATACCGTCTCTCAAGAGCTTATCGATTCGTCTCCTGACAGTAGCCTCATTAGCATCTACCTCCTTGGCTATCTTTACTATTGGCTTTCGAGCGTCAGTCTGCAAGGCCTTAATAATCTTCATGTCTAACGCGTCAATAACTGACATTTCCAGTCACCTTTTGTCCGAATACTAACCATTACAGCTGCATAGTTATACGTTTTTCGCATGCGTTGTCATAATTGTATGTGTCTTTCTTTTGCTTCAAAGCCATCAAAGTCATTACGACAATTGCTTGAATTGCCTATTAAAAAGCGTCTAATGGATGAATTATTGCAGAGAGTGTTCATTATGGCGCCGAATATCATCGCCACAAACCTTATTTTCGTTAACAGCATATAAGATTTTACGTAGATTGTTTAAGGAGAATTCGACATGGCATTAGAGAAAATCGTCAGGAAAATCCCATCATCATCTTGGGAGGCTACGTCAGAGAAACTCATCGACATAGTGCTCAACTCGCCAAATGCAGCCAGAATGCCCAGCGGCTTGGCAAAGACCATACTATACTATTGGCAGAGGGATCAACTCGCCACAGAAATCGGAATACAGAGACTCCTCGAAGCGTCAACTCACATAGACCTGGAGAAGACGATCGAAGTCCTTAAGGAACTAGGCCTCCAAGAAGTAGTGGCTGTACTAGAGAGCCACTGATCCAGTATCGATAATCCTATATCGATAAACTGCTCTAACTACGCTCAATGTTTCCCCGGACGTGGTTAGGGTAGAGGTGTCTTTAGTGATCGATTTCGGCATAGAATTTGTGCCCCGAGACCTCTACTGGAAAACCACTTTCTACGCTATACAAGCGGAAAAAACAGGTTTTGACACTCTCTGGATCACCGATCATTTCAACAACAGAAATGTGTACGTATCGTTAGCCATAGTTTCGGCTTACACAGACAGGATAAAACTCGGTCCAGGTGTGACAAACCCCTACATGGCTCATCCAGTCGTCACCGCCCAAGCAGTTTCAACACTGAACGAAGTGGCACCTGGAAGAGTGATCTGCGGAATAGGCGTAGGAGACAGAACAACGCTAGAGATGATTCACGTCAAACCGGAAAAGCCTCTTGCCACCATAAGAGAATCTGTGAAGATAATCCGAGAGATTACTTCGGGAAAGAATGTGAAGTTAAAAGGAACGATTTTCACGATTTCAGGGGCACAGCTGAATTTCAAAGCAGCAAGCGAAATTCCAATCTTTATAGGCGCTCAGGGGCCCAAGATGTTGGCGTTGGCGGCAGAAGTTGGAGACGGTGTGCTAATAAATGCGTCTCACCCAAAGGACGTGGAAAGAGCAATCGGATTCGTTAGAGAAGGAGCTGAAAAGGCGGGAAAGAAAACGGAGGATCTGACGATCGCAGCTTACACGTCCTTTTCCGTCGCAAAAGACCAAGAGAAGGCTGCCAAGGCCGTTGTGCCTGTGGTGGCATATATCGTTGCTGGATGCCCTGAAGCAATTCTTCAAAAACACGGAATCTCTCCCAAGACTGCTACAGAGATTCGTCAAGCTATCATTAAAGGCAACTGGAAGGAGGCCTTCTCACAAATCGATGATAAGACGATAGAAGCTTTCTCCATATGCGGTACTCCAGAAACAGTTGTTGAAAAGATTAACAGACTCGTCAAAGCTGGAACTACACAAATGGTAGTAGGGTCGCCGATTGGACCAAATATTCGCAAATCCATCAACATGATTGCAGCAGAAGTATTTCCCAATTTCAAGGAGGCAAAAACAAAGTGATTGAAGCATATGTATTGTTAAGAATTAGGCCAGGTATGGACAGACCGGTCTTCAGAGCTGTCAAGAAACTAAAACAGGTAAAGGTCACGGAAACAGTGTATGGTGAATACGATTTGCTGACGCGAGTTCAGCTTGAGACAATGGACGACTTAGACGCTTTCATCTTCGACAAAGTCAGGACAATAGACGGGGTGGAAAGGACAACAACTCTAATAACCATAGAGCCACCGAGTTGAGCAACAAGGGAAGGACAATGGAAGGAAGGAAACCACCGTCTACAGTGCGGGGCGTCATGAGCCAACCTGTTGTCACAGCGAAACCTGATGACTCGATACGCGAAGCAGCGGAACTCATGAGCAGGAAGGGCGTTGGCTCCATTGTAGTTGTCCATAAAGGGAAGCCAATAGGCATCGTCACCGAGCGAGACATGCTAATGAAAGTAGTGGCAAAAGGCATCGATCCCTCCCAAATCAAGGTGGAAGAGGTTATGAGCAAGCCTCTGACAATCATAAAGGACGACATGCCAATAATCGAAGCGATTAGGACTATGCAAAAGAAGAAGATAAGGAGGCTCTTGATTACGGAAAGTGAGGCTCTCGTTGGAATAGTGACACAGAGAGACCTTCTTCGCGCCCTCGCCTTTCACGTGATAATCTCATTTAGACCTCTACTAGAGATGGGCTAGGGGGCAAACAATTGATCTCGGCTTTCACCCTGGTCAAAGTTGTTCCACACAGAAATGTGCAGGTCTTCAAGAAAATGAAGAAGCTCTCAACGATAGAAGAAGCGACCCTAGTTTACGGCGAATACGACATAATCCTGAAGACTCACACAAAAAGCATTGAAGAACTGAACAGATTTATCTACAACGTACTGCGAAAGACTCCATCCATAACAACTACAACAACTATGATCGTAGCTCATATACCGAAAAAGAGATAGATTTGCATCAACCTCCGACAGCAAAATATATACTCCATACCACAATTCTCATAAGCCAGGGTTTGTCTTGGCCAAAATAAGAATCGTAGTTCTCAAGTGCGGAAACATCGGAACGGCTCCAATGCTGGAGCTACTTCTAGACGAATTGGCCGACCGCAGAGACATAACAGTTCGAACTGTATCAACGGGTTCCAAGATGGACGTTGAAGCCGTAGACGATACTGTGGGAAAAGTCTTCGAATTTAACCCAGACATTATACTTTTCATTTCTCCGAATACATCGGCGCCAGGACCCGCCAAAGCTAGGGATGCCCTCTCAAAAGGAAAGGTCCCCACAATTGTTTTCACAGACTCGCCCGGAAAACGCGTCAAGAACGAGATTGAAGAGCAAGGCTTGGGATACATAATAATCGCGGGTGACCCCCTCATTGGAGCACGAAAAGAGTTTCTAGACCCGATAGAGATGTCTATATTCAATTCAAACGTGATCAAAGTACTGGCCAGCACAGGAGCTTTCAGAACAGTATTCCAAGAAGTCGACAAGCTAGTACACGCAAAAAAAGCTGGCACAAACCTTTCCCTGCCAAAACTGATTGTTGACACAGAGAGCATCCGAGAAGCGACTCACTTTAAGAACCCATATGCAAAGGCAAAAGCCATGGCTGCCTATGAAATGCTCAAAAAAGTTGCTGAAATCAATGTTCAGGCATGCTTCGTTGAGAAAGACAAAGAGAAGTACATTCCCCTTGTCGCCTGTGCCCACGAAATCGCCCAAGCAAGCGCCAGCTTAGCCGAAGAAGCNAGGGAAATCGAGAAATATACAGACACCTTACTCAGAACACCCCATGCTAAGGATGGCATGCTCAAGATCAAGGAAAAACTTATGCTCCCANCTCGGCTTCAGAACGNCGGCGCGGATGGGGATTAAGAGACAGTCGACATCCCTCTCACGGCAACTCGGAGTTCCTGAAAACGGCAATCTAAAGAAAGCTTATTGCATGCATGCATATTAAGATGGAATTGCCATTCTAAACTGGATAGAGGCTTTTCGTGGAGGCAGCTCCAAGGTTGGGTGTCGAAAAACTTGACAGAATCTTCAGCCCAAGAAGAATAGCGGTCATCGGGGCAAGTGACAGAGAAGGCTCTGTCGGCGCCAAGCTACTTGGAAACTTGATCGGGGTCGGCTATAAAGGAGCAGTATATCCCGTCAACCCTTTCAGCCCCACAATACAAGGCATAACAGCGTACCCGACAATAGAACGAATCCCCAGACGTGTTGACCTGGCAATCGTAGCGACCCCCGCGCACACTGTTCCCCCAGATTGTGCAAGAATGTGGGAGAGCGGGAGTGTCTGGACTTGTTGTAATCTCAGCAGGCTTCAAGGAGGCAGGAGAAGAAGGAGAAGCCTACGAAAAGCGCATTCTTGAGCTCATGAAAGAGTACGACATGCGTGTAATCGGACCTAACAGCCTCGGCGTAATACGCCCGAAGATCAGGCTAAACGCCACTTTTGCGAACGAAGCAGCTAAACCAGGGAAAATAGCGTTCATCTCACAAAGTGCGGCGCTATGTGCATCTGTTCTCGACTGGGCAGCCCAAGCGCATGTGGGTTTCAGTGCAGTGGTTTCAGTGGGATCCATGTGCGACGTGGACTTTGGAGACTTGATCGACTATTTCGGAACCGATCCCCAAACAAAGAGCATCGTGCTTTACATTGAGTCCATAAAAGACGCAAGGAAATTCATGAGCGCTGCAAGAGGCTTTGCCCGAACCAAGCCAATAGTTGTTGTCAAAGCCGGAAAATTCCCTGAAAGTGCAGAAGCAGCAATATGCCACACGGGAGCCCTATGCGGAGAGGACGCTGTCTATGACGCTGCTTTCAGACGCGCGGGAATAGTCCGTGTCGAAGCAATAGCCGACCTCTTCAGCTGTGCCGAAACCCTGGCGATGCAACCGAATCCGAAAGGCTCGAACTTAACCATAATCACCAACGCGGGAGGCCCAAGCATCATGGCAACAGATGCTCTCATAGCCAAGGGAGGAAAGCTTTCACCACTGAGCACCGAAACCGTGCAATCTCTGAATGAAGTTCTGCCCTCCTACTGCAGCAAACTGAACCCCATTGACGTACTTGAGGAGGCCACCACAGAAAGGTTCGGAAAGGTCATGGATATCTGCTTNAAAGATCCGAACAGCGACGGCTTCCTAATAATTTATTCCCCTCAAGGCGCCTCAGACCCCGTCCAGACTGCTGAAACAATCGTGGAACTCTCCAAAGAAACTGGAAAGCCAATTCTCACGTCGTTGATGGGCGAAGATAGCTGTAGAGAAGCTAGGAACGTTTTGCGCAAGAATGGCATTCCAACTTTCTCGACACCCGAACAAGCCGTTTCCACGTTCATATACATGTGGAGTTACACGCAGAACTTGGAGCTTCTATACGAAACCCCAGAAGAACTCCAAGTAGAGTTTTCGATTCCAGTGTTTCTCAGAGAAGTCCTGCAGAAAGCATTTGATAGCGGACGTAACGTCTTGACGGAGCCAGAATCGAAGCAATTCCTTCATGCATACAAGATCCCGGCTGTGAAATCTGTGGTTGCCAAAACCCCTTCGCAAGCAGTCAACGTTTCTGGGAAGCTTGGATACCCTGTTGTAATGAAGGCCCTCTCACCACAGATGATTCACAAATCGAAAGCCCACGGGGTCATACTGGACGTACGTTCAGAAGACGTTGAGCAGTCCTTCAAGAAACTTGCTCGAGCAGTCAAGAAACACAGTCCCAATGCAAAATTCGAAGGTGTAATACTTCAGCCTATGGTTAGGAAAAGAGGATACGAACTATTGCTTGGCTCCAAAAAGGACTCGCAATTTGGGTCTGTCACAGTATTCGGCGTAGGCGGGGTGGCCGCGGAGCTGATGAAAGACATTAGCATAGGACTGCAACCGTTGAATCAGGTTCTCGCGAGAAGACTGATGGAGAAAACAGCCATATACAAACAGCTTTCAGGCTCCAACGGTCCACGGGTCAACATAAAGCTCCTTGAAGAAATCGTGGTGAAGTTCTCCCAGCTTCTAATAGACTTTCCCGAAATAAAGGAGATGGACATAAACCCCCTGATCGTAGACGAGAGCGGCGCTGTGGCCGTAGACACGCGAATTGCGATAGACGAGCAACGAATCGGAGCAGAAGTGGAACCACACGAACATCTTGTTATTGAACCTTACCCTAAAAAATACTCAACCGCATGGAAGCTTAGAAATAGAAAGCAAGTCGCTCTACGCCCCATAAAGCCAGAAGACGAGAAACTTATCTACGAACTATTCCAATCCCTTTCAGAAGAAACGATGCGTTTCCGATTCTTCCAGATAATCAAGGAGATGTCTCACGAAACTCTGACCAGATACTGCAATATAGACTACAACAGAGAGCTTGCTATCATAGCTGAACTGGAGGAAGACAAGAAAAGGAGAATAATTGGTGTTGCTCGCCTTATCTTGCAGCCCGGCCGAAAGAGCGGAGAGTTTGCAGTAGTCGTAGGAGATGATTGGCAGGGATTAGGCCTGGGGTCAAAGCTAGTGGATTACATGGTTGAAATTAGCAGGGGTAAAGGGCTGAAAAGCATATCCGGCGACGTCATGTCTGGAAACCGCAAAATGCTTCGTCTTTGCGCTAAGAAAGGATTCCAAATGGAACCCGTAGACGAAGAGACTACAAAAGCAACTCTAAGCCTAGAAACCTGAAACTAGGTGCCCACCTGTTTCTGCAACCTTGAAAGCTTTCTTCTCTTCTTCTTGGCTTTTCTTTCCTTCTTCTTCAGAGGTTTTGGCTTCTTCTTCCGAGGCTCGCCTCTCATACTTCCGCTCAAAGACGTCCCTCAACAATAGGTTCTAGAAAATCACTTTTAAACTTAATCGAGCCAGCCTTCGCAGCAGTGTTCCACAGAAAGCGCAGGCTGAAACGAGATTAGCTGGTCTCCTGTGGTTTTTGCTGTCTCCGTTCAAGCGTAGAGCTGATGGCGCCAAAGATTGCCCCTGCAGCACATATCCAAGGTCCTATTAGAAGCTTAATCGCCTCTTCAAGGAGAGTTGCGCTGACAACAGTCACGACGATTGCCATGATGGATATAAAGAGAGCGACGGCCGACGTGACTGTGGCAAGTTTTATTCCAACCCCAAAGCCAGCCATATGAATCGCTCCTCCGAAGATCGTAATTATCGCTAGGATGATTAGGGTCATTGGTATGATTAAGGCTGCTTGACTTGCCGGATGCACCAACCCTGAAAGAGCTGTCCCCTCATACAACCAAGGCAGAAACAAAACCGCGAAGAAAATTACTCCCGCAGCTATAGCTACGCTTCCCTGCACAAATATGTCTGCCTTGCTTTGCCCTCCCGCTTCAGGCACTGGAAGCACCCCTGTTTAACCTTCCGTTATCCAATTGGTTCGTTGACCTTATAATTCTTGTTTAGCCTTTCGATGAAGGCGATTTTATTAATGCTTAAATTCCGCTGCATAACCGTTTACTTGCTTTGAGACTCAGATGGATGAAACCGGGTTGGATCATGTTAACGTTGTTGTCGGAATAATACTGAATAGGAATAGGTTCCTAGTTGAACGCCGCAGAACCGATGAAACGGTCGATCCCGACATTGTTTGTCTGCCTGGTGGCCACGTTAGGAAGAATGAAAGCCTGACGCAAGCCCTGAAAAGAGAGATGCGAGAGGAACTGGGCATAAATGTGAAAGACATGAAGTTCATCTGCAGGAACTTCTACGTTGCCAGCAATGGTGAAAGGCAGAATGCACATTGTTATCTCATTTCAGATTATGAAGGAAAGCCAGTGTGCAGATCAGCTCAAGAGATTTTCTGGGAAGATGACATCGCCAACCTGAGCTTAGAAGTTGACAGGAAGACGATAATGAAACTAAGAACGCACCTGCAAGAGTGCGCCCGCATTAACCGTGGGCATTGAACAGCCCAGACTGGATCAAACTACTCCTGCCAACTGTGAACAAAAGCATCCGCCTTATGACGTCGTCTTGGTCTCGGCCTCCAGCTACCCGAGGCCTACTGGTGAAAAATTAAGACCATGACGTGCTTCCATGCTCCATGACAAAGTGACAGCCTTCTGTGTAAGGGATTCTAACATTGGCACGTTTCCTAACGCATCGTGCAGCTTTGATATGCTTTTCTTTTGTTCTGAGTATGCCGCTAGGTTGGTGGCCGGCCAGTAGCTCTCGGCCTTCTGCTGAGGAGAATGAGGGCTACGGCCGCCGCCATGAAACCTATTGTCGTGAACCCTAGGAGATACACTAAGTTCGTAGTTGTTAGGTTGACTGACTGCAGCTCATGCAGCTGTTCCTGTAGCCCTTCGTTTATCACTTCCTGGATTTCAACTTGCCGCTTGTACGGAGATTCCACGTGAAGCCTAGGATTGTAGGTTGGATGATCCGACGAAAGCCATGTCTGAGTCGGCGCGTTCCATAGTTCCGTTATGGCTTTCACATACATTTCGATGTAGCCCGGCGCAATGTTGGTTGGCAGGCTGAACGGGATCCTCAAGATGCTCGACTGTCCTTTTTCAATCTCTATAAGCAGATTCTCGTCGGTGTAGAAAGTCTGTAGGTACACGTTTTCGTCTGTGTAGTAGTACTCTATTGTTGCTGTTAGGTCGGTGACTCTGATTTTGTTATCCTTGTTATTGTGCACTGTAACGTTGATGTAGCCAGTGTCGCCTTGATTGTAAGATTCCTTATTAAACGAGCAAGCTGTGATTGTTGCAGCTTCAGCAAGCCCAGAGAGAATTGTGAGATATAGGAAAGGCAGTAGCAGCAGCGCTTTCTTGGATTTGCTCATTTCGATCCTTGCCTAGGCTTGACGTTTCTTCAATGTCAAGCTAAAAAGGTTATGAACTTGGAGTGCAGATTTGGGATAGACGCTTATACGTCGTATTTCATCGAGTGCCAGCGAACAAAAAACGGTCGAAAAAGGGCCGCGCTTCTGTTGGAGTATTTGTGAATTGTAGATTCATAAAGCATATCTGCAATTAGAATCTGAAACCCAATGGGTCGAGTATGCTTTCCAAAAGAAGAAAAAAGGAAAAGGCCAACACATATCGCAATACGGTGCTATCGCAACCAAGAGTCAAGACGATCTTGAGAACCGTACCGCATGATGCCGCTTTTCACTTCTACGAAGATTTGGGAAAACCAACTGGGCAGCTAGCCACCAGCTTGCTTGATTTCTGCGAGAAGATCAAAGGAGCTAAATCTGAGCAAGCGCGCGCATCAATGCTGTTTCACCTGAAACGAGGGGATTTCTCAAACTGGATACGCGACGTCATAAAGGATCCAGAGCTCGCCGAACATATCAGGGAAATCGACCATGATAGCTCCCGCTCCGGAACAAAGCTGTCTGCAGCCCTCGAAGCGCGGATCAACCAGTTGAAAGAAATAGTTCGAAGGCACACAATGGTTCCTGAAGATTCCGTCGTCGCACACTCTCTTAGAGCAGCCTAGAGCCCCAGATAAATCATCCACACCACGTTCACAGTCTTCTAGTTCGCCGCCTAGTGGGCATGCAAATGTCTACGGCGTTTTCTCCCGCGTGCGCGAGCGAAGACCGAGAAGGGCTTCAAACCGTTCTTAAGAATAGAGAAAATGCACAATCAAGACTACATAGAGGAAGAAATCCCCCTCAAGAAGAATAGAATCAAGAAATAAAGAGCACGCAAACCCTTCTGGCAGCGCACCAAGCATTAATCTCGCCTCTCAGGAAATCTACGATGAGGCAACCTGAAGCCGCCATGCATGCTTTGAACTTCTCTGCAATTCTATTGGTAAGGATAAGATGTAATAGTTAGTTTGAACAACCATAGCCTGGAGAGACATTGAGGAGAAAAGCCAAAACTCTGCTCCTGCTTTTGCTTGGGATTTGCATATTCACGTCCTTCATTTCCCTATCCATAATTCTACAAGCAAAGGCCGGTTTCTCGTTCTACGGGATTCTGTTTTCCCTCTCCTTCTTAGTCCCGCTTATTTTCTACTGCTACTTTCTGTATAGACACTCAAAAGGAAAGCATCGAACCAGATATCCGATAGTACCACCCGAAGGGCGAACAGACATTTACTTCCCTAGAACTGATATTCCAAGGCCAATCCACGAAGACGTTAGACGATATCCCAGATTTTTCGGACGGAAGAAAACAGAGAAGGGAAAAGCAGAAAGGCTGGAAAAGACGAAGAGGAAAAAATGAGCATCACAATCGCTAATTCTGCCACGAAAAATGGAGATTGTGCGGGTAATGTCTCCAGTATGGTAGTTTATTTCTACCGTTCAATCTCTGAGCCTTTGTTGCTTCTAGATCGCTCCCACAGCTTTTAAGAACTTGACCAGAGAGGCTAGAGACACGGTCGCTTGAGCTATTGCCACGTACTTATTCTCGGCCAGTTCTTTGATGTTGTCGATTCCGAAGGCTTTCTTTAGAAGTGCAGCGTCCTGCTCAGAGATCCCAGAAATAGCGGAGGCTGGCTTCATTGCTAGACTCTCGTATTCCTTTGACTCGAAGTCTTTATCTAGAATCTGCCCAGAACATGTTGAGAAGCAGTTTATCCCTTGGGCAAGTCTCACATATTTGTTGGTCGCTAGGTCTTCCACGGTCTTTATACCAAATGCCTTCTTTAAATCTTCAGCGTCTGATTCACTTACTCCGCTTATCGCTGCAACAGGAGCTTTCACAAGTTCTTCTATGCTTTTGTCTTCGTATGCCTTATCGTAGAATTTAACTATGAATCCAGGTTTCTCCAATTCAATCAGCCTTAATCACTCTAGGAAAGTGGCATATTAGCTTTCAATATGAACGCAGGGGCTATGCAAAGACTTCTGGACTGGCTGGCGTCACTTCCTTGGTGCTTGCAAGCGATTGTCATAAAAGACTGGCTGCTTTCCTCTTTCGGAAGAGTCTAACAATGTCCGTTTCTGTTACCTATTCAAATCCCACTTCTAGGAGTTGACAAGCTTCTTCTATTGAAACTGCGATTACTAGTGTCTATAGAAAAAGTACTAGTACTCACAGAAATCCTGAACGCCGCAAGCCGCTTCTTTCGGCAAATGGTGGACGGGGCGGGATTTGAACCCGCGGCCTCCACGATGCCAACGTGGCGATCATTCCAAGCTGATCTACCCGCCCATGTAGGCAATATGAAATTCCTTGGGCAATTCGACATACCGGTAGTTCTTCTTATGCTTTGCGTTTCTATGGAAGTTGTTAGGCTTTTTTCGCGCCTGGCTCAAAGCAAGTTCGCAAGACTGAGAGATGTTTAAGCCTACTGACTCAGCTCTCAAACAGCATCTTGTTTAGCGTAGAACTGCCCTTTACTTGTTCGTGGCGATATGCGCAGGCTTGCACACGGTTTCCGTGGTGTGCACGTGCGTAGATTCTAGTCCTGCCTTTTCCCTCTGCGGTCAGAATAGAATGCGTATGTTGAAAGCGCAATTACGATTGCAGCTACAGCTGCAAACGGTAAAGCGAATTGGAGGGTGTAGATAGAAGAGAAATCCTCCGAAGAGTTACCACGCCTCGAAAATGCTCCCTCAACGGCAGACTCCATTGCTGCGCGTCCCGTGTCGGCGATGCTGGAACTTGAGTGAGTAGCCAGAACATCTACCACAAAAATGCCAATACCTAACCCCACTAGGAGCAGGAGATAGAGAAATCGGCTTTTCCCCTTCTGCATGACTCACCATCATAAATTCGACTTGAACTAAGATTTAACTCTTTGCCGCTCGCTCGCATCTGACATGCACGCCATCATTCCTTTGCTGCAAAGATCAGTATATCCGAGCCTCTTCAACGTGCACGCCAATCAGCCGCTGCTTCATCGATCAAGCGTTGAGCCCGCAAAACGTATAAGACTGAAACCTTCTACAGATAGCCTCCACACTGAGAGGAGATCCGCTTGGACCTAGGAGAAACTGTTGAAAAAACAGCGATCAACCTTTTACGACTAGCAGTAACAGAATTGCCAAAAGACGTTAAAGACGCTCTCCGAAAAGCTCAACGAGAAGAAACGAGCGAAGCCGGAAGAACGCAGCTCAAAGCAATACTCGACAACGTTGAGCTGGCGGAGAAAACCCGCACTCCCATGTGCCAAGACACCGGCACAGTGATTTTCTATATCAAAGCTGGCGCGGAAGTGAAGCGCCTAGACGAAGTTGAAAATGCTCTGCGCATCGCCACCAGAAAGGCTACCGTTGAAGTACCGTTGCGACCAAACGCTGTGGACCCTTTAAAGCAAAAAAACACGGGAGACAATACTGGCAGAAACATTCCATGGGTCAACTGGGAAATAGTGCCTGGCAGCAATCTCGAAATTACCGTGCTGCCAAAGGGCGGGGGCTCAGAAAACGTATGCACAATAGGTATGCTGGTGCCTGGAGAAGGAATCAAAGGTCTGAAGAAGTTCGTTATTGACGCTCTGATGAAAGCTGGCTCGAAACCTTGCCCGCCGAACATCCTGGGCGTCGCCATCGGAGGAGGAGCAGATATCGCCATGAAATTGGCGAAGAAGGCCTTGCTACGGCCCATCGACCAGCCACACCCAGATCCTGAAATAGCTGAACTTGAACGGGAACTTATGGAAGCCGCAAATTCAACAGGCATCGGGCCTATGGGGCTAGGCGGCAAATTCACGGTTCTAGGGGTAAACTTTGACTACGCTGTAAGGCACCCCGCTTCTTACCCGGCGGCCGTAGCCTTCAACTGCTGGGCTGCTAGAAGAGCTACCGCACGCATCTATCAGGATGGCCACGTTGAATACTTAACGCATAGAGCTAGGTGAAAGATATGGGCACATATAAACTAACCACACCAATCACAGAAGAAGACGTTCGAAAGCTAAGAGTCAACGACGTCGTGTACATTACAGGAACAATAGTAACCGCACGTGACCAAGCTCACAAACGGGCCCTGCAGCTCCACCAAGAAGGAAAGCAGCTTCCGATTAGCCTAGACGGTCTTGCAGTATTCCATTGCGGACCGATAGTCCGAAAAGAGGGAGACAAATGGATAATTGTAGCAGCTGGACCCACAACAAGCACACGAATGGACATTTTTGAAGACGAATTCATTAAGAACTTCAAAGCCCGAGTCATCATTGGAAAAGGCGGAATGGGCAAACGCACCACCGACGCCATGCAGAAATATGGGGGCGTCTACGGAGCCTTCACCGGAGGAGCAGCAGTCCTGGCAGCGAAGGCCATAAAGAATGTGAAAGCTGTCGAATGGTTTGACTTGGGGATGCCCGAGGCTCTGTGGATATTAGAGGCTCAGGAATTTGGTCCCCTAACTGTCGCTATAGATTCCCACGGTAACAACCTCTTTGAAGAAGTCAGAAGGAAAGCAGAAGAAAACCGAGCGGCTATATACCGGAAGCTCGGCATCCAAATATAACTGGCAAGCCCGATACGCAATTGGCCTAGCTATCTTCACAACGCTTCGGCTAGGAGCTCTAGGATATCCCGTACAACGATTTTGTCTTCTAAGTCTAGGACTTTCACTGCGTCTTCGAGGTTTGTCACACAAAATGGACATGAAGTGGCAATTATTTCGACCCCAAGCTCCTGGGCTTCCTTGACGCGGTCAACGCTGGGCCTCTTCTCAGGTGAAGCATCTTCTGTCCACGTTCTTCCAGCTCCTCCACCACAGCAGAAACTGTTTTGCCTAGTTCTTCTCATTTCCATGAGCTCTAAACCATCAATGGCTCTCAGTATGCTTCGGGGAGGGTCGTATATCTCATTGCGCTTCCCTAGGAAGCAGGGGTCGTGATAAGTGATTTTCTTGTTTAAGGGCTTGAGTAGGCTCAGCTTGCCGCTTTCAATGGCTTCGGCGAGAAATTGAGTGTAGTGCTGGACGTTCAGTCTCTTGCTCTTGTAGGGCTCGTCGTTCTTGAAGGCGTCGTAACAGTGAGGGGACAACGTCAGGAGGGTTTTAGCCTCGAACTTTTCAAACATTGACACATTGTGTTCAGCCAACATTTCGAACAACCCCTTTTCGCCGAGTCGTAGAATGTGGTCGCCGCAGCACCATTCTTCCATGCCCAGAGTTGCAGAATCGACGCCAAGTTTGTCAAGTATTGAGACCATAGACCTGGCAATCGCGGTGCCTCGCGGATCATAGGCTGGAGCACAGCCGACAAAGCAAAGAACGTCAGCCCTCTCCACCGTTGGAAAAGTTTTGACTTCTAGACCTTTTGCCCAATCCATCCTCTTGCTCGGGTGCATTCCTAAGGGGTTGTGGTATCTCGTGACGCTGGTGAGGACGTCTTTGACTGTTCTCGGGATGTCACCTGTCTCTACCATGAAACTCCTTTCGTCAACCACGGATGATGAAGAATCGACTTCTTTTGGGCAGAATTTGGTGCAAGAGTTGCAGGAGGTGCATAGCCACACGTTGTCCGCCATGACTTTGACTCGCTCATCCAGTCCTTCATCTCTAGAATCGGACATGAACCTATAGTTTGTGGCGTAGGTTGACGGCCCCAGGAACTTATCGTCTATCGCTGCTGGACAGGCTGAATAACAAATGGAACACTTGATGCACAGGGATAAATCCCAATACTTCTTGAGGTCTGCTGGTGCTTGCTCGAATTCCTCAGCCCTCTTCAGGGCTTCTTCAGATTTTATCAAGATTGGCTTTATCCTGCTGTAAGTCTGCAGGAAGGGTTCGATGTCAACGACCAAGTCTTTTATGACCGGCATGTTCGGCAGAGGTTCAATAAACAAAGAATCAGAGTTCAAATGAAGAACCTGTGTATAACAGGCCAACATAGGTTCGCCGTTAACCATGATTCCACAGCTTCCGCAAATTCCCATTCTGCATGAGGATCGGAAGGCAAGCGTTTCGTCTAGATTGTCCTTGATGTAAATGAGAGCGTTAAGCAACGTCATTCCTTTTTCAACTGGCACGCTATAAGTGGAGACGAAACTGCCTTTGCCTTCGGGGTTGAAGCGGCTTATTCTGAACTCAACAACCTTTTCCGGCTGGGTTGTCATGCAAATCCACCTACTACTAGTATTTCCTTGCAGCTGGAGGCCACTTCGTTATCGTTGCTGGAACGTATTCTAAGCTTGGGCCTTCTTTTGTGCGAAGGGCCAAGGTGTGTCTTAGCCAGTTTTCATCATCACGTTTCGGGTAGTCAAGCCTGTAATGTGCCCCTCGAGACTCTGTTCTGGCAACTGCGCTGAATATTGTTACTTCAGCCAAGTCAAGAGTGAAGTCAAGCTGTAAAGCGCCTACAAGCCCCGTGTTGTACTGTCTATCTTTGTCTTCGACCCTTACATCCTCAAATCTCTTCCTCAAGCCTCTTATCTCCTTCAAAGCATCNTTGAGTTCGTTGCCTGAGCGATATATCCAAACTTTTTTGTTCATTATAACTCTCATTTCATCCCTGATGGTGGANACCTTTTCGCCTCCTTCGTTTCCCAAAACATTGTCAAACACTCTTTTTTCCTCCGCCAAAGCTTTCTCCTGCCTGAGTTCGCGAAGATTATTTGACGTTGCGTATTTGGCGGCTTCTTCGCCGCCAACCGCCCCGAAGACCAGACAGTCAGCCGTCGAGTTTGTGCCAAGCCTGTTTGCTCCATGCAGGCTCATACAGGAGCATTCTCCGACTGCGTACAGGCCGGAGATGGGTGTTTCTGCCTTGACGTTTGCATTTATTCCGCCCATGGAATAATGAGCGGCCGGTCTAATTGGTATAGGCTCCTCCACGGGATCTATGCCACCCAGTTTTATTGCAACGTCGCGGATTAGTGGGAGTCTCTCGTTTATTTTCTCCTCACCAAGGTGTCTAAGATCCAAGGCAATATAAGGTCCATACGGACCCACTAATCCTCGACCTTCTAGGATTTCTGTCGTTTCCGCTCTGGCAATTATGTCGCGGGGAGCCAGCTCCATCCTTTCTGGAGCGTAGCGCTTCATGAAACGTTCATCCTTCGAATTGAGTAGATATCCTCCCTCGCCTCGGGCGCCCTCTGTTATGAGTACTCCCGGGGGAACGAGTCCTGTTGGATGGAATTGAACGAACTCCATATCTTTCAATGGTGCTCCTGCACGGTAAGCGATAGTCATTCCGTCGCCAGTAGCCGTGTGAGAGAACGTAGTAAACTCATAAATGCGTTCATGGCCGCCCGTGGCCATNACGANGGCTTTAGTGCGTATGGCNTGCATNCTGCCNGTCTTCAACTCTATAACAGTCAACCCAAGCACTGANCTATTCTCTGTGATTATAGACGTAACTAGCCACTCGTTGTAGAAGGTTATATTGTCATAGGTCTTTGCCTTTCCATCCAATATGTGCATTTCATGGAATCCAGTCATGTCTGCAGCGAAGCATGCCCTTGGGAAACTGTGGCCTCCGAAGCGTCGTTGGTTTATTTTTCCATCATCGGTTCTACTCCATGGGCATCCCCAATGCTCTAGCGCTATTATCTCTTCGGGGGCTCGCTTGACGAAGAACTCTACAACGTGTTGATCAGCCAGAAAATCGGATCCCTTCACAGTGTCATAAGCGTGCAAATCGCATGAGTCGCCCTCTCTAAGCACGGCCGCCGTTCCTCCCTGTGCACACACTGAATGAGAGCGTACAGGGTAAACCTTTGATATCACTGCCACGTCAATCTTGTCACTATATTGGGCAGCAGCGATAGCGGCTCTCAGACCAGCCATGCCAGCTCCAATGATAACCAAATCGTGAGTTAATGTCTCCATTCAGATTTCATCCTTACCGCTGTTAAAGAAACCGAACTACATTTAGAACTGAGCTTTATAGTTTTTCCAAACCTGTTCGACGTTTGCGCAATGGTCAGATAGCTTTCGAAAGTAGTTCCGCGACGTCGAGGACTTGAATTTTCTCCTCTAAACCAGTTGTCTTTACGGCGTCTTCAAAAGTCAGCAAGCAGAAAGGACAAGCGGTTGCCAGTATTTGTGCTCCGGCTTCGGCGGCATCTTTGACACGAATCTCAGCTAGACGCTCTCCTGGAACGTCTATCCACATTCTTCCTCCACCTCCTTCACAGCAGAGGCTCCGCTCTCTGGAGCGTTCAAACTCTACGAGTTTCAAGCCTGGGATGCTTTCAATGATCTTCCTAGGCTCGTCGTATATGTTGTTCTGCTTCCCCAGGAAGCAGGGGTCGTGGTAAACAACGGTGCTATCTACGTCGCGTGAGAACTTAAAGTGGCCTTTGTCGATCAAGTCGGCGAGTAGTTGGGTGTGGTGNATGACGTCAAGGCTTGTTTGTTGGTATCTGTTTTTGAAGCAGTGAAAAGAATGTGGGCAGCCTGTGACAAGGCGCTTCACATTGTATTTGGNGAAGAGCTTAATGTTCTCCTCGACCAGGAACTCGAACAAGCCCTTTTCGCCCATTCCATAAACTTCGTTGCCGCAGCAGTTCTCTTCGTCTCCTAGAGTTCCGAAGTTGACCCCAGCCTTCTGAAGGCATTTGGCCAAGCTNTTGGCCACATCTTGAACNCGAGGATCATANGCAGGCGTACAACCTACGTAATAGAGNAGCTCAACTCCCTGCGACGCATGCTTTATCTGCAGGTCTTGNGNCCACGCCGATCTTTTGCTTCTTATTCTTCCCCAAGGATTACCATTCTTGAAAATGCTTTCCAGAGCATCACGAAGAGTAGTGGCGATTTGCCCTTCTTCAACGGCAAGGCTTCGAATGTCAATCAGAAAATCATACGGTAATATTTCTTTGGGGCATCGAATTCCACAAGTAGCGCAGGTCGTGCAGCTCCACAGCTCGTTCTGTGGATGCACGGTAACTTTTCCGCTCACTGTAACTTCTCGCATATATTTCCGAACGTTCAAACCGGCCTTTCTTGCCACTGGACAACTTCCAGTACATATGCCGCAGTGGATACACTCTAACAGTTTGTGCTTCTGAACGAGTTCCTGAACATTCAACTTCCATGCCCCGCTTTTGGTTATGATGAAACACAAGCTTTTTTAAGCGTTGCCCTTCTGTATCAAACCCAACAAATCAAGGACGAGAGATGACACAATGGAAGAGAAGCCGCCCAGAATCGGGGTTTTTATATGTGAGTGCGGCGGAAACATAAGCGACGTTGTAGACATTAAGACCGTTTTGGGCGCCGCCGAAAACTGGGAAGGGGTTGTCGAGGCAAAATACCAAAAATATCTCTGTTCAAAGCCCTCCCAAGAAGTAATACTTGAAGCCATAAAAAAGAAGGATCTAGACCGAGTCGTAATCGCCAGTTGCACCCCCAGAATGCACTTGGCCACCTTTCAAAGCGTCCTCGAACGTGCAGGACTAAACCCCTACATGCTTGAGTTCGTAAACATCAGAGAGCAAGCTTCATGGGTACACGGCCCGCAGTCCTCCGAAGCAGCAACAAAGAAGGCGATAAGCCTGATAAGGGGCGGCTACGAACGAAGCATAGAACTCGAAAGCCTGGAAAGAATAAGCGAAAAAAGCTCGAGAGAAATACTGATTGTAGGCGGAGGAATAGCCGGCATTACAGCTGCCCTCGAGCTTGGCTATCTGGGTCACAGAGTGCACGTTGTGGAGAGGAAATCAACCATCGGAGGCAACATGGCAAAGCTAACTAAGGTTTTCCCCACCTTNGACTGCGCNCAGTGCATACTCACGCCCAGAATGGCCGAGGTGGGAAGAAATCCTAACGTGAATCTCCTAACNTACGCCGAAGTGCAGGACATAAGCGGACGTCCTGGCAACTACGAAGTTNAGGTTTTCATGAAGCCCAGAGGCGTAGACACTGAAAAATGCAGGAGCTGCGGCGTCTGTTCTAAAGTTTGCCCAGTTACAGTGCCTGACGACTTCAATCAAGGCCTAGTAGACAGAAAGGCTGCATACGTAGAGTTCCCACAAGCGGTACCCTCAGCTTACGTAATAGACTTCGGAGCATGCACGAAATGCCTGAAGTGCCAGCAGCTCTGTCCTGCCAAAGCCATAAACTTGGAAGACAAAGGAAAAACCGTCGAGATCAAAGTCGGCGCTGTCATCATGGCCACTGGCTACGATCTGTACGACCCAAGCATGCTCAAGAACTATGGATATGGACTATACAAAGACGTAATCACCATGATGGACTTGGAAAGGATAGTTTCAGCTTCTGGACCAACAGAAGGCTACGTTAAGAGGGCAGACGGCAGCGACGTCAAGAAGATGGCAATTGTCCTTTGTGCTGGCTCACGGGATAAGAATCACATACCTTACTGCAGCCGAATCTGCTGCATGTACTCCTTGAAGCAGGCCTTCCTACTCAAGAAAATGCTTGGAATCGACATTCACATTTACTACATCGATATTAGAGCCACTGGCAAAGGCTACGAAGAGCTTTATTGGCGTGACGAGGAAGCTGGAGTCGTTTTTACGAAGGGCAGGGTCGCAGAGATCTGGAAAGACAAAAACGGCAAGCTTGTAGTTCTCGCAGAGGACACGTTGATGGGCGAAGTCACAGAAAACAAGTTTGATCTTGTAGCTCTAGCCACGCCTATGATTCCTCCGACAGGCCTTGAAAAACTGGCAGCGACGATGAAGCTTTCATTAGGAGAAGAGGGCTTCATAACAGAGAAACATCCAAAGCTTGACCCTGTTGACTCTCTCAGAACGGGAATCTTCGCCTGCGGCTGCGCCCTAAGCCCCAAAGACGTCCGAGACACTGTTTCAGATTCCTTGGCGGCCGCAGCAAAGGCTTCCCTCTTCCTCAAGGGAGATCGCATAACTACAAGCCCAGAGAAGGCCTTTGTAATCAAGGATTTATGCANCGGTTGTAGTGACTGTTTAGAAGTCTGCCCAGTGAACGCCATCACCCTTGAGTCCAGCAAAGCCAAGATCGATCCATTCATCTGCATAGGCTGTGGTGCGTGCATTCCAATTTGCCCCAAAGAAGCCATAGACTTTAAAAACTCAACAAGCAGGCAGATAATCGCCAACATCCGAGGAGTTCTGATGGACAAGGATCCTGACGAGGTCAGAATCGTTGCTTTTGTCGATAAGAATGTTGGATACACAGGCATAGACTTTCTGGGACTAGACCGAGTCAACTACCCCGAGAACATTAGAATTGTAACTGTTCCCTCAACTGCAATAATAAGCTTGAAGCATCTGCTGTACGCCTTTGCCTTCGGAGCAGACGGAATTCTTGTGATTGAGGGCCAGCAGGACATAGATGAACAGTTTGCCAAGAAAAGAATGATTGAAATGATTCGCTCGCTGGCAGAGTACGGAATAAAAGGCATGAGGGCCCGCTACAGCTACGTTCCCCTGCCCGTATACAAGAAAGCTGCAGAGCTATTCAACCGGTTCACGGAAAGAATCAAACAGTTCGGGCCACTCCCCGCAGAAAAACGTAATAAACTCAAAGAAAAGTTAGGCGTTTAGGAGAAAAACAGTGCTATGGACATCATTGTCTGCGTAAAACATGTTCCAGAGACAGCAGAAGCAGATATCAAAATAAATCCCGAAGGAAAAACCGTAGAACAAAGCGGACTGGTTTTTGACATCAATGAATGGGATGACTACGCCCTTGAAGAAGCCGTACAGATAAAAGAGAAGCAAGGCGGAACAGTGACCGCCATCACCATAGGCCCAGAAGACTCTGACAGCACCTTAAGAAAGTGCCTGGCAAGAGGAGCCGACAACGGGATACGACTTACGGATCCAAAGTTTGAAGGCTCCGACAGCTACGCCATCGCAAAAATCCTCCACAAAGTCATCAAAGACCTGCCTTTCAACCTCATATTGACAGGAGCCCAAGCAGGTGACGATGGCTACGGCGCAGTTGGGCCAATACTCGCGCACCTCCTTGGAATTCCCCACGTCACAATGGTCAAGAGAATAGCAATCAACGGCGACGCCCTCAGGGTAAACCGTGAACTCGAAGGAGGCCTCGAAGAAGTTGTCGAGGTGAAGACACCTGCCGCGGCTTCGATTCAAACAGGAATCAACGAACCACGATATGTCTCAATCATGGGAATCAGGAAGGCAATGCAAAAAGAAACAAAGATCCTCACTCTGGCTGACACGGGCTTGAGCGAAAACGAAGTAGGCGAAGCAGGCTCATGGATTAAGCTACAGAAAATGTTCGTACCACCTGCGGAGAAACAAGCAGAGTTCCTGCAAGGCAGCCCTGAAGAGATAGCCGCCAAAATAGCTGAAATGCTGAAGGCAAGGGGGCTGGTCTAAATGACAGAGATCTTCGTTTTGACCGAGCACCGAAAAGGCCAGATCAGAGACATAACCTTCGAAATGCTATCCAAGGGCAGGGAGCTTTCCGAAAAGACAAACACAGAGCTGACAGCAGTGCTATTCGGGCGAGACGTCAAGGAATACGCAAAAGCTCTGTCAGAATACGCCAGAAAGGTTCTAGTAATTGACGACCTCAAGCTGGAGAACTTCAACTCTGAAACCTACCAAAAAGCACTTTCAACTCTGATTACCGATCGCAAACCATTACTAACCCTCATCGGACACACTTCCTACGGCCTAGACCTTGCCCCAAGCCTCGCCGCTTCATTGGATATTCCCCTGGCAACAGACTGCATAGACCTAGGATTCGAAGATGGAACACTAAACGTCACGCGCCAGATGTATGGCGGCAAAGTGAACGTCAACGCAGTTCTAAGGAAATCAGAGAGCTACATCGCGACAATTCGCCAAGCAACCTTCCCCGCCAAAGAAGGCTCTCCCATCAATGGCGAGATTATAGAGCTGCCAACTCCGCTTTCAGAGGAAGCAGAGAAGAAACACTTCATTGAATACATTCTGCCTCCCGCTGGGGGTATTGACATCACAGCAGCAGATGTTCTCATAGGAATCGGACGCGGCATAAAGGATTCCAACGAGATTCCTCCAGTCGAAGATTTGGCAAGAACCCTCGGAGGAGCTCTAGCCTGCTCGCGCCCTATAGTGGATAAGGGATGGCTGCCCAACGACCGACAGGTTGGCAGTTCTGGAAAAACTGTTAAACCAAAACTCTACATTGCCCTCGGCATAAGCGGCGCATTCCAGCACGTTCTTGGAATGAAAAGCTCTGATCTGATAATTGCGGTGAACAAAGACGCTAACGCGCCAATTTTCGGCGTAGCCGACTATGGAGTAGTAGAGGATCTCTTCAAGGTTGTACCGGCCTTAAAGAACAAACTGGAAGAAATGAAGAGGAGCTAGTGAGCCAAAGCACAAAGTATCAAAAACTGAGATCTTACGCAGGCTCTGTAGACAGAAACACAAGCTTTTTTCTCAGGTTTGCCCACGATCAGGTCGAAATCGCTGCAGGCCGAACTCCTTCACGTGCAGTCGCTTCTGAGATTAAAAGTATGCTTTAGCAAGACGCAATATTTAATACTGAGCTGGTGGCATTATCTGTTTAGGAGAACAACGTTGCAACATGTCAGAAACGCGTTTACTAAGCTTAAGAGTTCTCTGATGGGCAAAGGGACACGCAAGGATAAGATCGTTCAACAGCCCCAGCCAAAACCTGTTCCAAGGGGCTTCAAAGTTGTCGAAAGATACCCATTGTACGAACCCTTTGCACACGTCGCAATCGTGCAGAACCCCAAGACCGGCGAATACAAGTACATACTTGACGAGCTGCAGCTGGACCCGTTGGAGCAAAATATCTACAACAGGGTTCTAGATATTCTGCTGGCTGAGATTGAATCTCCCAAACAGGAGATCGAAGACCCAAGAAGGTTCTTCGCCACAGAAGCAAGGCAGATCGTTGACAAGTACCGTATCAGTTTGGGGTGGCTGCCTGACGTTTCTTGGTACAAGATACTGTACCACGCTGAGCGGGATCTTGTTGGCTTCGGAAGAATCGATCCGTTGATGCGTGACCCCAACATTGAAGACATATCTTGCGACGGTGTCAAGAAGCCAGTTTATATTTGGCATCGAAAGTTTGAAAGCATCGAGACGAACCTGCTCTTCCAAGAGGACTCCGAGCTAGACAACATGGTGGTCAAACTTGTACACATGGCTGGCAAGCATGTAAGCTCAGCATTTCCCATTGTTGACGCCTCGCTTCCAGGCAAGCATCGACTTGCTGTATGCTATCGACGCGAAATCACTCCCTTTGGAACGGCTTTTACAATTCGTAAATTCAGAGAAGATCCATACTCGATAATCGATTTGATCAACTTAGGGACTTTCTCGGAAAAGATGGCTGCATATTTCTGGCTCTGCCTAGAGAATAGAGGATCTGTTATGATCCTGGGAGGAACAGCCGCTGGAAAAACAACAGCCCTAAACGCTCTTGCCTGCCTCATAAAACCGGGGAGTAAGCTAATCACAATAGAGGAAACGGCCGAATTGAACCTTTCTCATGAGAACTGGGTTTCGCTGATCGCGCGAAGGAGCTACGGACTCGGTGAAAACCAAACGGGCGAAGTGACGCTCTTCGACCTCGTTAAGACTTCGATGAGGCATAGACCGGACGTTCTTATTGTCGGAGAGATTAGGGGCACCGAATCCTACGTTCTGTTCCAAGCAATGGCAACCGGACACGGTGGCATGAGCACCATGCACGCTGAAGACATTGATTCAGCTGTTAAGCGGCTTACTCAGAAGCCCATGAACATCGCGCCTGCGTACATTCCATTGATGAACGTCGTTTTGTCTGTTCAAAGGGTTCATCTCAAGATAGAAGGTGAGACGAAGGCTTTCAGGCGAGTGATGGAAGTAAACGAGGTTGCGAACTATGAGGACTACCGGCGGATCTTCAAATGGCACGCAACCGAAGATGAGTATATACCATCCTTCAACGACAGCGTTATGATACCCGCCATCTCGGAACGCACTGGGCTGAGCGAAAGAGACTTACAAAGAGAGATTGACCAGCGCCAACAGGTTCTGCATTGGATGAGAGAGCAGAACATCCGAAGCTACAAGGACGTTGCAGCCATTATTGCGGAATACTATGCTAGACCAGAAGAGTTCTACGGAAAGATTGCTATAAGAGAGGTAGAGGCCCTTGCCGCTGCTAAGCACTCTTGAAGGCCTCTCATTCCGCCTTTTCGGAAGGATAGCTCCAAAGTTCCTAAAGGGCATCTTCGAGTTCGAAAGCTATCTGCAGCGAGCAAACATGAGAATTTATCCTGTTACCTATGTGTCTCTGATGTTCTTCGCAGCCCTTCTTGCTCTCCCAGTTAGTATAGTTGCCGTTGTGCTTCTATATTTCTATCAGCTCTTACCCCTGATTTTCCTGGTGCCTGCGCCGGCATTTGTGATGGTTATTTTCATCCTTGCGCCAGTATCAAAGGCCAGTGAACGATCTCAAAGACTAGAACGTGAAATGCCCTTTGCAGCTACTTATGTCGCCGTGATGGCTTCGGGTGGAATTCCTCCCTATACAAGCTTCAAGAGGCTTTCCGAGGCAGACCTGCTGCCCGCTATGAGCCAAGAAGCAAGAAACTTGATAAGAGATGTGGAGATTTTCGGCGTAGACCCGTTGACTGCGATGCAAAAGTCCGCTAAGTCAAATCCCTTGGACATTTATCGGGAATTTGTGGGTGGCTACGCATCTACAGTGATCATCGGAGGCGACATCACAAGTTTCCTAGAGACAAAGGCTGAAGAGCTCTTCAAGACCAGAGCAGCCAGGGTGCGAGCAGCCGCTGAGCGACTCGGTATGCTTTTAGAGTCATTCATAATAATCATGGTTTTGATGTCTCTATGTTTCTACATCCTGTTCAGTGTAGAGTCGATATACAGCACAGGAATGTCCTCATACTCAGGGATAATACTATACACTTACGTATTCACTCCTCTGCTTTCGTTCGTGTTCATTTACCTTGCCCACGGAATGCAGCCAAAATCTCCAATTACTGACTGGGGACCCTACAAGGTCTTCGGCATGTGCGCCGCAATAGCTGCAGCGGTTCTCATACTTCTTACAAACTTCTTTGGTGTGATGCCAGTTCCATTCCTTGCGCCTCTGGCCGGCATAGTCGACATNCCGACGGCAGTNGCAATTGCCCTGACCATTTCGTCTGCACCGCCGGCGATTGTTCAACTAAAAGCCTCCGCAGAGAAGGCGAGCACTGAGAAAGGTGTGACCCTCTTCCTTCAAGACCTCACGGAAACAAGAAAAACCGGCCTGGCGCCGGAAAGATGCATAGAAACCCTCTCTGAGAGAGAATATGGGAGCTTCAGCAAACATCTGAAGAAAATAACGGCTGAGCTTTCCTGGGGTATCCCTCTGCGAAAGGTCTTCATGGATTTCGTTAGGAGAACAAAAAGCTGGGCAACGCAAATAGTCATGTTCCTCTTGGTAGAAACCATTGACGTCGGCGGTGGCACGATTGCGATGATTGAATCTCTTGCGAAGTTTTGCACAACAACGCAGGAAGTAGAGAGAGAAAAGAAGATGGCGGTAAAACCTTACATAATGATGCCATACTTCGCGGCCCTCATGCTAGTGGCAACAACGGTGATGATGCTCACGTTTACCACTAAGACAGTCAGCCTCGCCGGGCCTGGGGCAGCGACTAGTCCCGTCGATATAGATTCTCTCCTAGTCATATTCTCTACATCAGTGATAATTCACAGCTATTTGATCGGGCTCGTTGGAGGGAAAATCAGTGAGGAATCAGTCGCCGCAGGCTTCAAACATTCAGCCTTGCTAACGATAATTGCCATAGTTGCAGCGAAGGTAGCTCCATCTCTGATAAGCTTCTAGATGGAAAACCGCAGTGTGCATCATGCATACGAATCCATGCAATGCGTGGATTCGTGCAAACCCAAGTTCACTATGCATGCATTTCGACCAGTAGAGATGACTCTAGCTAACTACATGTCCACGAACATGGGTTAGCAGGAGATCCTAGGCGAGAATCTGGCACAATGACAAGGGAACTCTAGAAAATCATACGTGGATAAAGGACTAGTCCTGACTTATGACTTGGCCAACATAGCCACTGTTAGGAGAATCTATGAACATACATACCTGCCTGTTTACAGAATGGAATTCCACGAAGACTTTCCGGATTCAGGCATCAGTAAGCGTTTGGGATGCACTAGGCATCAGGGTAGGCTCGAAATCCAACTAATAGATATAACGCAGAACCATGAATATTCGCTTTGTCAACTGTCCGCAAGGAGTGCAGTTTCATCTACAATAGCTGGCTGACTGTGATCCAGATTACATCGCCAACTGTCAGCGCCAGTAAGAAACCTACTGTAATGAAGATCAGCATCGGTAGTCCTGGCGTGGCCCACACCTTTTCCTGTATCTTCCCTTCATTCTTAGCTTTGACTAGTCTTTCGATAATCTCCTCTCGATTCTCATCTTTGGGAAACACCAGCAATCGTCTTGTTGTCCCCCCTTGTTCCGTCGTCACAAAATCCTCAAGAGGATACAGAAAAGAGTCCTGCAGGCCATCGACTGAAACCTTGTAACCGCAGAGCATTGCTAATGCCTTGCGGCCAACGGACTCACGTTCGTAGCCTTCGAAAAGCTGGTGACCTGTCCGCTGCCTCCACAGGAGGTTTCGAAGAACGGCGTACAACACGCTCAAAGCCGCTATGATCACGCCATTGCTGAAAACTGTGATTGGGAAAATTGGTGAAACAAAGCCTGAGAGCTGGTCGATCGATTCTGGAGGCAAAGGAAATGCCAGGGCAATGCACATCAAAGCTTTCGCGTCCGCTCCACCGAAGGCTCCCGCGTAGAAGAGCAATATTGAAAATACTGATGTAATCGCGAAGGAAAGGGCATAGCTAATCATGGCGTTCGAATGCTCATCGCCGTATAGAAGTGGTAGGAACCTCGCCTGTGATGGATAAAACAGGAATTGAGCAAAGGTAAGCAAAAAAGCGAGGGGAGCGAAAAAAAGCCAGACGTTGTTGCTTATCTCCCGCGTCTTGAAATCACTCCAAGAGGCATATGCGAGAAATGCCGAGGCAAGTATGACACGGGCCCAAAATAGTATTGTTTCCACAGCTCTTCACCCGCAAGCTTTAGATGATTTCACTTAGCAAGAGGCGAATAATAAGAATTGACTTAGTGGGAGCCAGCTCAACGTAAGGATTGGTCACAAATCAGGGCGCTCTATGTTGGAATTCAAGCGGAGAGCCAGTTTCTGGCACGACCTTGAAGTAATAAGTTCCGCCGCTTGTCCACGAATTTGCCAAAGCATTCGGCCAATTCAAAGCTATGGTAGTTCTATTATGTGTTTCGAGTATTCTCCCTTTGGAGCCGATATCTGTGTCTGACGTTACTTCCGTTAGGTTTGAGATTGTGTTTCCTATGTAGAGGCGAACGATTCTTGCATCACTCGTCCCGACATTTCTGATGTCTATAACGGTGCTTGCCCCGGGCCAATTGACGTTTTCCATCTCCAAAAGAATTCCACCAGCAGTTGTCTGTGCCTTCATAAATGTCATTACCCAAGCATATGTTACGATTATAGCTGCCACTGCAATTACGATAAGCAGCAAGGTGGCGAGTATCGGCGAGATGCCTCTCTTTGACTCTAGTATTTTTGGCAAGTCCTTTGCACCTTGCTTGTAACCATTAAGCAAGCACCCATTTAAGATATATGAACTCGGAATCAAAATCAAAAATCCACGCGCTGTGAGCGCAGAAGGCTGACAGTTCCTCACAAAAACGAACTGCAAGTCAAAAAGGTGCTAGAATGCTCTATTGGTGTCTTGACGATTCAGTCATCTAGTTAATACTATGAAACGATTTCATATACGAAAGGGGGATTAGCTGTTCGTGTTTCCAGGGTTACACCAAGCAGGGTTTCGAGGTACCCACGCTGCATTTCATGGTTGTTGACATACGGAGTTTTCACAATAATGTATTTGTCCTTCTGATAGAAGTCTCCAAAACCATATACTCTCAGGCGTTTGAAGACTTCAGGCCATTTTTCCTTCGCTATGGTGTTGAGGTTTAGAGTGGCATCCATACTTATTTTGGCAGCTTCCCCCATCTTTCTCCCCACTTCGTAGTGTTGTTCTGTGGGGATGTGTTGTAGGAGTGTATTAACAAATTCTACATTCACAAAGGCGACCCGGCTGATTCCCGCGTAGTATTCGCCAGGGTATCTCCAGTCGTAGATCATCATGCTTCTGTAGACATCGAGCATTTTTGAGATGAGCTGCTTTATCCCAGCCTCTTTTCCATCTTGGATTAGTTTGTCTATATACTTCCGTTCGTCCTCTTCGAGAATTATTGTAGTGCGTCGGACGTGCTCCGTCTTCTTGCGTGGCGCCTCATCATCCGCTTCTTGCATATTCAGTATATTCACTTGCATACTTTATATGCTTTCTGTTTGAGAAAGCAACATACTTAAAAGTCTATTGCGTTGACGTTTCCAAAGGAAAGTTTATATAAATTGCGAATTATCTTCGGTAGTTAGCTTCAGGACTTCGGAGACTCAAAATGTCAAGGGAATTTCGCCACATCACACGCATAGCGGAAACTGACCTAGACGGCACCCTAAAAGTTGCCCATGCAATCTCCAGAATCAAAGGCGTTGGGCTTTGCATGGCCGGTGCCCTAATAAGCAAGAGTGGTGTGAATCCAGAGACGCGTATCGGTTTTCTTTCAGACCAAGAGCTGGAGAAAATTGAGGATATTATAAAAGAGCCAAGCAAGTATGAACTGCCGATATGGCTTTTTAACCGTCGAAAAGACCTAGAAACTGGAAAGAGCATACATCTAACAGGCTCCAACCTTGTTCTCCAAACAAAAACAGACATAGACCTCATGAAGGCTACGAAGTCGTGGAAAGGATACCGGCACTCGTACGGCCTGAAGGCCCGGGGACAGCGGACCAAGACTACAGGAAGAAAAGGAAAGGCAATAGGCGTCAGGAAGAAAAAAGTGCGCGGAGTGCAGTAGGCGATGGGTGATCCGAAAAAGCAGCAAAAGAAGTATGAAACCCCCAGATTTCCGTGGCGGACAGACATATTGCAGGCAGAGCTGAGACTGCTTGGACAGTACGGGCTAAGGAACAAAAGGGAACTGTGGCGTCACAAAACCACATTGTCGAAGTTTCGGGGCATCGCCCGTTCGATACTGGGTATGCCTGAAGAGGAAGGCAAGAAACTAAAGGAACAACTTCTAGGTAGGCTTAATAGACTTGGAATACTCCCCGAAACAACTGCCTTAGATGATGTTCTGGACTTGACGATCGGGGATATTCTTGAAAGGAGGCTCCAGTCGCTTGTCTTTCAGAAACGCCTGGCAAAATCGGTTCATCAAGCTCGTCAACTCATAACACACGGCCACATAGTGGTTGGCGGAAAGAAGGTTACTTCACCAAGCTATCTGGTTCTGAGAGACGAAGAAGCTCACATTTCATATGCCCCCTCCAGCTCGCTGATGAACCCCGATCATCCGCTACGCAATAGTTTGGCCAGCATCCCTGAGATCAGAGCAAGAAAGGAGACTACTCGAATGGGGACTGCTGCATGAGCAAGAAGCTGGAAAAGTGGGGCGTGGTTCACATATACAGCTCGTATAACAACACGATTATACACGTAACAGACATTTCAGGAGCTGAGACAGTTTCTAGAACTAGCGGAGGCATGTTTGTAAAAGCGGATCGATTGGAATCATCGCCTTATGCTGCTATGCGTGCTGCAAGTGCGGCCGCTTCAACAGCGAGAGANAAGGGCATAACTTCTATACACATAAGGGTAAGAGCACCTGGCGGCTCAGGCGCCAGAACGCCAGGTCCGGGGGCCCAGGCTGCCATAAGAGCTCTGGCGAGAGCCGGGTTTCGCATTGGCAGGATCGAAGAAGTTACGCCTGTTCCCCATGATGGTACCCGACGAAAAGGTGGCCGAAGAGGTCGAAGAGTGTAGCCTGAAGGTTGAAATCATACTTGGCGCTGTCTGAGGGTGAGGAGGACAAAGACTTGAATATTCAGATCCTGAAGATGGATGACGTTTTCTTGCGTTTGCTTATTGAAAAGACCAACGTAGCTTTCATGAATGCTTTGCGGAGAACAATAATATCTGAGGTCCCCGCTATGGCAATAGATGAGATAGTTGTCATCGAGAATTCTTCCCTCCTTCAGGACGAGTTTCTGGCTCACCGAATCGGGCTTATTCCGTTGAAGACCGATTTGGACACCTATAATTTGCCTGAGAACTGCACGTGTGAGAGCGAGTTTGGCTGCAACCTTTGTCGCGTATCCCTGGCGCTGGAAGTAGAGGCAGAAGACAATAGGATAACTGTTTATTCAGGAGACTTCAAGTCAGAAAACCCGTTAGTTGCCCCTGCTAGCCATAGAATCCCTATAGTCAAGCTAGCTCCAGAGCAGAAGATCCGGCTGGAAGCCTACGCGCGGCTTGGGAAGGGCAAGGACCATGCAAGATGGCAACCAGTTTCAATGTGCGCCTACAAGTATGTGCCTACTATCTCAGTGGATGGCAAGCTTTGCGACTCGTGTGGAGACTGCACAAAGGTCTGTCCTAAAAACATACTCTCCAAAGCAGGAAGCAAGATTGAAGTTCGAAACATTAACGACTGCACGTTGTGCCAGGACTGTGTAGATGCTTGCCAAAAAAAACCCAAGGCAATCGAAGTGACTTGGGACGAAAGCTCGTTCATTCTTAGCATTGAATCGACAGGAGCTCTATCAGCAGAGAGAATCCTTAGAGANGCACTCAACATTCTGAAAGGAAAACTTACGGACTTCCTAAACCAACTGGCAGGTGACAAAAATGCCGAAAAAGAGACCTGACAACCCTCAGCTAATCGGTCTAATCAGTTTCCTGAAGAAAGCGTCAAGAGACAACGACGCTAGAATCTGGGGCAGCATAGCCGACTCCTTGGATAAGGCAAGAAGCAGACGCATTTCTGTAAATCTAAGCCGAATCAACCGTTACACTCAGAAAGGACAAGTAGTCGCAGTTCCCGGCAAAGTCCTTGGAGCTGGGCGGCTTCAAAACCCCCTAACTGTAGCCGCATTTGCATTCTCAGCCAAGGCAGAGAAGAAAATAAAAGAGTCAAGGGGAAAGTGTCTGACTTTTCAAGAGCTAGTGGCTGAGAACCCCAAAGGGTCAAATGTAAGAATCGTTGGATAAGATAATGAGAAAGCAAAATAGCCCTGTAATAGTCGTAGATGCTAGCAGTCTAGTACTAGGCAGAATGGCAACTGAGGTGGCAAAGCGGCTTATCCAAGGCGAGAGCGTCGTAGTACTGAACGCTGAGAAGGCAGTAATGTCGGGAAGAAGACTCAGCAGAGTAAGAGAGGTGAAGAAGAAGCTGGAAATCGGACACCCCCGAAAGGGCCCTTTTTTTGCCAGGCGACCCGACAGGTTTGTTAAACGAACTGTTAGAGGCATGTTGCCTAGGAAAAAGCCGAAAGGCAAGGAGGCATACAAAAGGCTCCGTGTTTTCATTGGAGTCCCGCAAGAATTCGATGACCAACCTAGAGAGACAATTCCCAAAGCAAAAGCCGAGAAGCTAAAATGCTCATATGTTACTGTAGGCGAGTTAACAAAAGAGATTGGATGGAATCCACTGGGTGAATAGAGTGCCAGACTCAAAAAAAGCTATAACGGTTAGTGGAAAGAGAAAGACTGCAATAGCCCGCGCTACGATAAAAGCTGGCAAAGGAAGAGTCCGAATAAACAACTTCCCTTTGGAAATATTCGAACCACAGATTGCTCGATCAAAAATAATCGAACCGCTCCTTCAAATCGAAGACGATCTTCGGAACCAAATCGACATAAATATTAAAGTGTCAGGGGGAGGCTTCATGGGACAGGCTGAAGCAGCGAGAATGGCAACCGCAAGGGGGCTTCTGCGATGGACAAAGAGCAAGCACTTACAGTCGGCATTCACCGAATATGACAGAACAATGCTTGCAGGGGATCCACGAAGAAAAGAATCCAAAAAATTCGGTGGCCCAGGCGCACGTGCCAAACGCCAGAAAAGCTACAGATAGCAGGAAGGAGAAGATCAAAGAGTGATTATTCCAGTCCGATGCTTCACGTGCGGGAAAGTAATCGGCGACAAATGGGAAGATTTCGCGCTCCGAGTAAAAGAAGGAGGAGACCCGGGCAAAGTCTTAGATGATCTCGGTGTCGTCCGCTACTGCTGCCGCAGAATGCTGCTTTCTCATGTGGAGATAATCGACGAAATCATCAGATTCTACGAAACAGGGAAAAAAGAGCAAATGAGACCGCCCTAGAGGTTGCGGAGGCTTGTCCACTCAGATCAAAAAAGTTGCAGCACGGAAAATCTTCAACAGCCGAGGAGAAGAAACAATCGAAGTGGACATAGCAACCAAGTCGGGCTTTGGAAGAGCAGCGGCGCCCGCAGGAGCAAGCAGAGGCCTCGCTGAAGTCGTTTACTATCCCAAAGGCGGGGTAGATTCCGCCGTAGAGATTGTGGAAAAGTCAATTGCACCCAAGCTAGTGGGCACGAACGCGAGTGAACAAGAAGAGATAGATCACCTCCTACATGAAATTGACGGAACGGAAAGCTTTGCAAAGATCGGCGGAAATACTGCGTACGCCGTCTCCCTGTGCGCAGCAAAGGCAACAGCTGACTCTTACAGCGTATTGCTATATGAATACCTTGGAGGCTACCTAGCCTACGAACTTCCATTTCCACTGGGCAACGTCCTGAGTGGCGGCAAGCACGCTCACGGCAGAGCGCCTGATATACAAGAGTTCCTAGTCCTACCGACCTTCGCAAAGACGTTTTGGGAAGCCGCGAAAGCAAATGTAGCTTTTCACAACGAGGTTGGAGAGATCCTTAGGAAAACCAAGAATACGTTCACGAGCGGAAGAAGCGATGAAGGCGCGTGGATCGCGGATGTCAATAACGAAGAAGCATTGGAACTCATGATGCAAGCCTGCAGAGAAGTTAAGGAACGACTTGGATTCGAATGCAGCATAGGATTAGACATTGCAGCATCTACCCTCTGGAATGCAAGAAGGCATTGCTACATCTTCCCTCACGAAAATGTTAAGCGAACCCCTCAAGAGCAGATGGAATATGTTCTAGACTTGATCGAGAAATACAGTCTAGTCTATGTAGAAGACCCGTTCCATGAAGAGGACTTCGAAAGCTTTGCACTGCTGACAAGAGAAGCGAGTAAGTGCCTAATTTGCGGAGATGACCTTTTTGTCACAGATGCCAGACGACTTAAGCAGGGAATAAGAGAAGCCGCAGCTAACTCTATAATAATAAAGCCAAATCAGATAGGGACACTCACTGATGCCTGGGAAGCCGCAAAAGTCGCAAGAGAAGCACTTTTTGCACCTGTTGTGTCACACAGATCCGGCGACACCGCAAACGCTGAGATCGCTCATCTGGCAGTAGCATTTCACTGCCCTATAATCAAGACAGGCGTGATCGAAGGAGCAAGAATCGCAAAAATCAATGAGCTTATTAGGATAGAGGACACCCTCGGAAAGAGGGCTGAAATGGCTGAAATCCCATTAAAGGAGGAGAATATTGCTGTCAGAAAAAGAAGATATCAAAGAAACTGAGAACGCCAATGAAGCAGACCTGCCCGAAAGAAGTGACGAAGAGAGTTCGATAGCAGACGAAGAAGAACTCCTTTTGCCCCGCGACACACTTCTCTCATCAGGCATCCACATCGGCACCAGAATGAAAACAAAGGATATGGAGCAATTCGTTTATCGGGTAAGGCCTGATGGGTTGTTTGTATTAGATGTAAAAAAAACCGATGAGCGTATACGCACCGCCGCAAAGTTTCTCTCAAGATTCGACCCTAAAACGATTGCAGTGATTGCAGCACGGCTCTACGCACGTTACCCCGCAAAGAGGTTCTCTGAGGCAACAAAGGCAATCCCTATCTCAGGAAGATTCGTTCCTGGACTATTCTCGAATCCCCTCTACCCGGACCACATTGAACCAGCAGTCGTTATTGTCTCTGACCCAAAGGCAGATGTACAAGCTGTAAAGGAAGCAGGGATTATGGGCATTCCAGTCATTGCCCTCTGCAGCACAGACAACGAATCTTCAGGAGTGGACCTTGTCATTCCAACAAACAACAAGGGCAGGAGAGCTCTAGCAGTTATATACTGGATGCTTGCTAGACAATTGCTTCGTGAAAGAGGCGATCTGCCACCCGATAAAGACATGCAGCTCTCAGTTGACGATTTCGAAGCAAAAATATCACGAGCAGAATAGCCCTCTAGGAGAGCTCGATTGAAAATAAGAAGGCCTTGTCAGGCAGGGAGCTTCTACCCTGCTAACCCACAAGCCCTGAAAAGACAGATCGAGAAATGCTTCATTCATAAATTGGGTCCAGGCAACCCCAGAATTGTGAGAGAAGGCCCAAACAATATTGTGGGGTTGGTCTGCCCTCATGCAGGCTACATGTACTCAGGCCACGTGGCCGCCCACTCCTACTTCAAGTTGGCCGCCGACGGCCAACCAGACACAATTGTGATTCTCGGTCCGAACCATACAGGACAAGGTAGCGCGTTGGCTCTCATGAAAGAAGGTGTCTGGCAAACTCCCCTTGGCGACGTTCGAATCGACGAAGAGGCCGCCAACCTTATTCTACGAAGGCCAACTGTTATCGACGTAGATGATGTGGCTCATGCTTATGAGCATTCCATTGAAGTTCAGCTTCCCTTTCTCCAATATCTTTATGGTACAGCCTTCAAATTCGTGCCAATCAGCTTCCTTATCCAAGATTTTGAGTCCAGCCGCGATGCAGGTCAAGCTATTGGCCAGGCCCTGCGAGGAAAAAACGCTTTGATCGTAGCTTCTACAGACATGACTCACTACGAGCCTCATGAAACCGCAAAAGCGAAAGACAAGAAGGCCCTTCAAGAATTAGAGAAGCTTGATGAAAAAGCATTCTATTCAACCATTGAAGGAAACCACATCACCGCTTGTGGATATGGACCGGTCGTCGCCCTAGTTACTGCAGCCAAGCTTCTCGGGGCCAAGAAAGGCCGATTGCTCTCCTATTGCACAAGCGGCGACGTTACAGGAGACTATTCAGCCGTTGTTGGCTACGCTTCAGTCATGCTTACAAAATAGCAAAACCCTTGTCCGCGCATAGTTCTTCAGGAGCGAAAGGTTCGAGACTTTGCTAGATAAACAAGTAGCGAAATCACAGGAGATCCTCAAGCATCTTAGCATAAGATGCAACCACCTTCACAAGACAGGATGCTTTCACACAGAGGAGGACTACACGCTGTGGCGACTATTGATCCAGTGCATCCGTTCGTGTTAGTGAACTGAAGCACATGTGCATTTCTTGCTGCAACTACTTGCTTCAGAAAGGCGTTTATTTGCTTGCTAGAGATATTCATTCAAAAGGGTGTTCAAATGGGAAAAGGGATTGGATTCGGAAAAGTCATCCTCTTCAACGAACACTTCGTTGTCTATGGAGTTCCAGGAATTGTATCTGCAATAGATTCAGCGGCATACGCGCAGGTAAGAAAAACTCGAAAGGGAGTAACGTTAATTGATGAACGGAAGGGGGCAAAAGGATACGCTGAAAAGAAAAAGACTCAGCAAAAGGACTCAATAGAACGAATGCTCAAAGCAATGGGTCTTGATCCAGAAAGTGTTTCTCTCAAGATATGGCTTGGAGGCAACCTTCCAGGTTTTAGTGGAATCGGAGCTTCTGCTGCGAGTAGTGTAGCCATCGCCCGAGCCGTAGCAGAAGAGCTTGATTTGCATTTGTCCAACGAAAGAATCAACGATATCGCTTATGAGGCTGAAAAAGCCTACGCAGGAACCCCTTCAGGCATTGACAATACTGCAGCTACCTACGGGGGACTGCTTTGGTTTAAGAAAGCCCAATGCGGGATGCCAAACGCAATCGAGAAATTGGGTATAGAAAAGCCGGTCGAAATCGTTATAGGCAACACTGGAATCGTAGCCGACACTAAGGAAATGGTTGCTGGAGTTGCTGCAAGAAGAAAGAAGAACCCAAGAAAACATAACCAGCTGTGCAGACAAGCAGAAGAGCTGGCTCTCGCAGCAAAGGAATCTATGGTGGACTACAATTTAAGAAGAGTTGGAGAGTTGATGAACGACAACCATCTGTTACTGAAGGAATTAGAGGTTTCCTGCGAAGAACTCGACTACTTGGTGAACTTGGCCCGAGGGCAGGGAGCTTTCGGGGCAAAACTAACCGGCGGTGGCGGAGGAGGCTGCATGGTAGCACTGACTCCAGGAAGAGCTTTGCAGGAAAAAGTGGCCGACACAATTGAAAGTGAAGGATTCCAAGTGTTAAAAACGAGAATCGGTATTCAAAGCAAGAGTGGGGCATGTTAGAAAGATGGAGGGAAGAAAAAGTTGGGGTTTAGACATTTCCTAGAACAACTCGATAAAGAAAAAGAACTGACAAGAATAAGAAAAGAGGTTTCGACTGAGTATGAACTGGCGGGAATAATAGAAGCCCTCGAGGAAAAGCCCGCATTCTTCGAAAACGTGAAAGACTCTGATATTCCCGTTGTATGTGGACTGGTTTCCTCAAAAGAATTGGTCGCCAAAGCTCTCAACGTGGAAAAGGAACGATTGCTCCACAGGCTGTCAGACGCGATAGAAATGCCATTACCGTTGCCCGAGGTTGTGAAGAAGGGAGAATGCCAACAAACTGTCGAGAGAGGTGTTGATCTAGCAAGGCTGCCGCTAATGAAGTACACGCAGAGAGACGGCGGAATATACGTGGCATCAGGTGTAGCTATAATAAGAGACCCTGAATTGGGCAGAAACATGTGCTTCCACAGGTTGATGCTGGTGGATAAGAACAAGTTTGTAGCCAGAATCGTCGAAGAAAGAGGAACTGACACCGCCCTGAAAAAAGCCGGCGGCGAACTAGAGATAGCTATCTGCATAGGCAACTCAACCGCCGTTCTCCTCGCTGCATCCACCTCCCTGCCAAAAGGCGTCGACGAATTAGGAATGGCCAACGCGTTGGAGAAGACGGAGCTGGTGAAATGCAAAACCGTTGATCTCGAGGTCCCTAAAGACTGTGAAATCGTACTGGAGGGAAGAATAACAAAAGAAAGAGCACCTGAAGGACCATTCTTGGATCTCACAGGAATACTCGACAAAGTTAGACAGCAACCAGTGATAGAAATAAGCTGCATGACCCATAGGGAAAAACCAGTCTACCAAACTATACTCGCAGGAAGAAAAGAACACAGACTATTGATGGGAATGCCCAGAGAACCAACTATCTTCCACGAAGCGAACAAGGTTTGTGAATGCAAGGACGTTCACATAACTACTGGAGGCTGCAGTTGGCTCCATGCAATCGTGCAAATAAGGAAACAGAACGCAGATGATGGAAAAAGAGCGATTAGGGCAGCTTTTGAGGGTCACAGATCATTAAAACACTGTGTCGTTGTGGACGACGACATAAACATATATGATCCGAATGAAGTTGAATGGGCTATAGCAACAAGATTCCAAGCAGATGAGGACGCTGTAATCCTGCCCAACCAAAGAGGATCTTCTCTTGATCCTTCCGGAGATCTGACCGAAGGAAAAAAGGCAACAACATGCAAGATGGGGTTAGATGCAACCATTCCATTCAAGCAGACAGACAAAGGCTTCAAGAAGGAAAAATACAAGAAAGTTGATGTAAGTAAATTCCTGTGATTCCATGAACCTCACCAAAGAAGAAGAGAGGATGCTCAATGGAAAAGAAGGCTACGCAGCGAAAAAATCGATGGAAATACTCCTTGCCCTAGGAAACATCTTCGAAGCTGAAAGGCTCATTAAAATAGGCTCTGTCCAAGTAGCGGGCGTATCATATCACAACCTCGGAGACGCAGGACTGGAATTCCTAAATGAACTTGCAAAGGATGGTGAAGTCAAAGTACTAACAACTTTGAATCCCGCGGGAATGGATCTAAAAGATTGGAAGAAACTCGGAATCGATGAGGAGTTCGCAAGAAAACAGAACCTGGTAATAGACGCCTTCAAGAAAATGGGCATCATCATCTCTTGCACGTGCACTCCTTACTTGATAGGCAACCTGCCAAGATATGGTGAACATATTGCTTGGTCTGAATCCTCTGCAGTCACCTTTGCCAACTCTGTTATCGGAGCAAAAACGAATAGAGAAGGAGGCCCATCAGCCCTCGCGGCAGCCTTTGTAGGCAAAACACCATGCTATGGGCTTCATCTAGACCACAACAGAATGCCAGACATTCATGTACACGTCGCAGCCAAACTACGAAAATTCTCGGATTGGGGAGCTCTTGGTTACTGCGTCGGCAAAAAAGCTGAGAACAAAATCCCATACATCACTGGCATTGACGATGTCAACTTAGACGAGTTGAAATCTTTCTGTGCTTCAGTTGTGACCTATGGCGCAAAACCCCTTTTCTATATGAGTGGAATAACCCCTGGATCCAACAACTATCGAGCCCCTAAAAGGAAGGTAACAATCGGATATAAGGAAATAAAAGAAGCATACAAAAACATCAACGACGACTTCCGCACCGTCGATCTGGTCTGCATCGGCTGCCCACACTGCTCAATCAACGAAATCGCTGAGATCGCAGGGTTGTTGAAAAACAGGGAAATATCTCCAAAAACTGAATTCTGGGTCGCATGCTCACGACTTGTGAAACAGATCGCTGATGGAAGAGGCTACACCAGAATAATCGAAAAGGCTGGAGGCAAATTCGCTTGCGATACTTGTATGGCAGTAGCTCCACTCAAAGGAAAGTTTCGATCTGTCGCAACAACATCTGCGAAAGGCTGCTATTACTCAAGGCAAAACGATATGATGACAAAAATGGGAAGTTTAGAAGAATGCGTAGAAGCGGCGGTGAAAGGCAAATGGAGCTAAGAGGAAGAACCATTTCAAAGGGAATCGCAGAAGGAAAAGCCCTAACCACATCGCAACCAATCTCATTTTATGGAGGAGTTAACCCAGACACCAGTGAGATAATAGAAAAAGGGCATGAATTGCAAGGGAAAAGAATCAGAGCTAGAGTATTAGTTTTCCCAAATGGAAAAGGATCGACTGTTGGATCCTACACACTCTACAGAATGAAAAAGAATGGTGTGGCCCCAGCTGGAATCATAAACAAAGTATGTGAAACCGTCGTCGCTGTCGGTGCAATAATCTCAGAAATCCCATGTGTTGACAAGATTGACATCTCAAAAATAAGGACAGGTGACACCGTTCACATAGAAAATAGCATCATCACATTAAGGAAATAAGAAGCTTGAAAGCCTGGTTTTGCGACTCGCTTCCNAATTCAAGACCGGCTGGAGATAGTGTAGGTGCGCTGATCTGGCTACCGAAGAACTTAAAGCGCGTCAAGAAAAGCATGCATGCATAGAGCTAGCTGGGTGAGGAGCGCTTGTTGCCAGGAGAGCTGAAGACAGAACTAAAATCAAAGAGCAGGGCTGAAGGCAAACTAGTTGTTTTGAAGCTCGGTGGTTCTGTAGTGACCAGGAAGGAAAAGCGAATGACTCCGAACCTTGAGGCAATAAAGATGCTTGCGCAAGAGGTTGCACAAGCCGATGTGGAGTATCTAATCATCGTGCATGGCGGCGGCAGCTTCGGCCATCCTCTTGCAGAACAATACAGGATCAAAGAAGGCTTCAAAGAGCGTTCCCAAATCGAAGGGTTTTCGAAGACACACCAAGCAATGCTTGAACTAAACAAGCTCGTTGTCGATGCTCTAATACAACATAATATAGCCGCCTTTTCCGTAATTCCCTCATCATGCATTGTCACGAAAGCAGGTCGAATCGAGTCTTTGGATAACTGCCAAATTGACATGCTTCTAAACATGGGGTTGGTGCCCGTGCTCTTTGGGGATGCAGTTCTGGACGAAGACCAGGGATTCGCAATCCTGTCGGGAGATCAACTAGTTGCTGTCTTGGCAAGAAGTTTCAAGGCAAGCAGGATTATCCTCGGTGTCGACGTAGATGGACTCTACACCGCCGACCCCAAAGCTCATTCAATTGCACAACCAATAACTCATATTACGCTTGCTGATCTAAAAAGCCGAATTTCCGCCATTGAGCAGACGAGAGTGACGGACGTGACTGGGGGAATGCTTGGCAAGATTCTGGAACTAATGCCAGCTATTGGCGCCGGAATTCCAACGATGATTGTCAACGCTGGAAAAAGAGGCAACCTTTACAAAGCCCTCAAGGAGCAAGAGGTTCCGGGCACATTAATCACAAAGGAGTGAACCACTTTGCCTAGTCAAATGGAGAGAAGAAAGGCCGAGCACCTAAGAATATCCCTGGAGGAAAATGTGCGAGCTAACGTCCATACCGGATTTGAAGACGTTCATCTTGTCCACCGTGCTTTGCCGGAAGTTGATCGTGACAGAATCCATTTAAACACAACCGTTTTCAAGCATGAATTCTCCGCCCCGGTATTTATAGGGGCTATCACCGGCGGCACACGAGTAGCGAAGANAATCAACAGTTTTATCGCTGAAGCAGTTGAGGAGCTCGGTTTGGGCATGGGGGTCGGGAGCCAAAGAGCTGCCCTGGAAAACNCGAAACTGGCATCAACCTACAAGATCGTCAGGAAGAANGCCCAAAGTGCATTCTTGATTGCGAATATCGGAGCGCCACANCTTTCAAAAGGATACAGAGTGCAGGAAGCGCAGAAGGCGGTGGATATGATCGAAGCTGATGCCCTGGCCATACACCTGAATCCATTACAAGAAGCTATTCAGCCAGAGGGCGAGGCGAAGTATAGAGGTGTTCTCAGAAAGATAGCTGAGATTGTGGACGCCCTTCAGATTCCTGTAGTTGTGAAAGAGACTGGAGCAGGCATATCCGCCGAAGTTGCTAGCAAGCTTGAGAAGATAGGAGTGCAAGGAATCGACGTGTCTGGAGCAGGCGGAACGAGTTGGGCAGCCGTTGAATATTACCGAGCAAAGACGGCACAAGACTCTTTTCGTGAGAAATTGGGCAAGAGGTTCTGGGACTGGGGCATACCCACGGCAGCAAGTGTGGTTGAGACTAGCCGATCCACAAACACTACAGTCATAGCTTCAGGAGGGGTTCGCACAGGCAAAGATGTTGCAAAATCACTTGCCCTCGGCGCAAGTCTAGCTTGCATGTCTACTCCTATATTGAAACCGGCCACAATAAACGCAGATAAAGTGAAGGAAGCTCTGGACTTCGTCATCGAGGAATTAAGAAACACCATGTTCCTTGTCGGCGCAGAAAACCTGGAAAGGCTAAAGAAATCACCTGCTGTAATATTAGGAAGAACAGCGGACTGGCTGAAGCAGCGAGGTTTCAAACCCGAAGCATACGCGAGGCGGTGAGATGACAATCAGTGTCGAGGACCTGCTGCGGAAGCAGATCGCAGCCATTGATAAGGCAATTGAAGAATACGTCCCAAGAAGATTTGAGGAGAACTCAATAGTCTTTGAACTGAGTCGGCCTAGATATGCGTACAACCTGCAGGCATTAAACAAGGCGATCGCAGAGCCCATATGGGAGTTTCTTTCCCGAGGTGGGAAACGTTGGAGGCCCACTCTGTTCCTCCTAATATGCGAAGCTTTAGGAAAGAATCCAAAGAGTTTCATGAAATTCGCTATAATCCCTGAAGTCATACATAATGGAACTTTGATGATAGACGACATCGAAGACCAATCGGAAGTTCGCAGAGGTAAACAATGCACATACAGACTATTCGGTCTGGACGTAGCGATAAACACCGGGAACGCAATGTACTACCTGCCTCTTCTGCCCCTCATCGAAACTCAGAACGAAATCACAACCGAAACCAAAAACAAAGCCTACGAAATCTACATTCAAGAGATGATCAACCTAAGCTTTGGCCAAGCCATGGATATCGCGTGGCACAAAGGACTGGCAGAGGCCGATAAAATAGACGAGAAGAGCTACTTGCAGATGTGCGCATACAAAACTGGAACGCTCGCAAGGATAGCTGCAAAACTGGCCGCAGTATTGTCAGGTGCCGATACTGAACTGACCGAAAAACTGGGGCTCTTCGCAGAATCCATCGGCGTGGCCTTTCAGATACAGGATGACATTTTAGACTTGACTGGAAAGAAATTCTCTCAAAAGAAAGGAGCTCCTGGAATGGACGTTTCAGAAGGCAAAAGAACCTTAATGATTATTCACACGCTCAAGACGGCAACTGCCAAAGACAGGAACCGGCTTGAACACATCGTGAGGATGCACACGAAAGACCAAAGACTACGCGACGAAGCCATAGCCATAATAAGGAAGTACAAAGCAGTCGAATACGCAAGAGAATACGCCAGAGAAATCGTGAGAGAAAGCTGGAGAAACGTTGAAGAAGCAATAGCTGCATCCGACGCCAAAGAAAAACTAAAAGCGTTTGCAGACTATCTCGTTGAAAGAAGCATCTGAAAGCAGAGTGAACCGCTTGCCCTGCAATGCCGAACTCCAAAAAGAAATAAGAAGAATCGCTCTTTTGAACGCTGTCAATCATGGAGGAAGAGCACAGCAGGGCCCTGTAATAGGCAAACTACTCGCAGAAAAACCTGAACTAAGAAGTAAGGTCAAGGAAATAGCTGATTATGTCGCAGAAATCGTCAACGAAGTTAACACCCTGACTCTTAAAGACCAGACAAAACTGGTGGAGAAGAATTCACTGATGACATTGGTTAAAGAGAGAGTGAAAGAGGAGAAGAAGCTTCCGCCCTTGCCAAATGTTCACTTGTATGAAACAGTCGTGACTCGCTTCTCCCCCAACCCTGACGCGCCCATTCATCTCGGCAGTGCCAGGGCGATAGTGCTTTGCCACGAGTATGCGAAGATGTATAGGGGAAAATTCCTCGTCCGATTCGAAGATACAGACCCGAAGCTCAAAAGACCACAGCTGGAATTCTACGAATCTATCAAGAAGGATCTGAAGTGGCTTGAATGCGAACCGGACGAGTATTATGTCCAAAGCGACCGCTTGCCGATTTACTACGAACACGCAGAGCAACTGATCAAAGACGGAAATGCCTATGTCTGCACTTGCAAATCCACAACGTTCAAGAAACTAATCGACTCAAACAAGCCATGTCAATGTCGTGGCCTTCCATCCCAAGAACATGTAAGACGCTGGCACGGGATGCTTGAGGGAGCCTACAAGGAAGGAGAAGCTGTTGTACGAGTCAAAACCGACCTCTCACATCCCAATCCTGCCGTCCGAGATTGGCCAGCCCTACGCATAATCAACACCAAAAAATACCCACATCCAAGGGTTGGAAGCAAATACTACGTGTGGCCCCTGTACAACCTGGCGTGCGGCGTAGACGATCACCTACTGGGAGTGACTCACATAATACGCGGCAAAGAACACTTGACGAATCAGACACGGCAAGAGTTTATGTATCGCTATTTTGGCTGGGCTTATCCAGAGGCCATCCATTACGGACGTATGAAAATCACTGGAGCAACTCTGAGCAAATCAAAAATCCTGCAAGGGATGCACAAAAGAGTCTACAAGAGTTGGGATGACCCAAGGCTAGCGACTTTCGCAGCTCTCAGACGCAGAGGCATACAGCCAGACGCGATAAAGCGTTTGATTATTGACGTAGGACCGAAAACGCAGGATGTGACACTCAGCTGGCAGAACCTGTACGCACACAACAGAAGGATTGTTGAACCCGGAGCGAACCGCTATTTCTTTGTGGAAGACCCGAGAAGAATCGTTGTCAGAAACCTTTCAAAACGGTTCGTAGCTCGAATCCCTTTACATCCTGATCACCCTGAAAGAGGCTATCGCGAATTCCATGTAGACCCAAAGGAGAGCAATGCAGATTTCTGGGTGGCAACAAAAGATGCTAGGAGGATGGAGAAGGGACAAGTAATCCGATTCATGGACTTGTTCAACGTGAGGATAGAAGACGTAAAGAACAGTGTGGTTAGAGCAGCTTTTCATAGTCAGGAGTACGAAGAGGCGAAGGCAATTCGAGCACCTTTGATTCATTGGATCCCCACGAACGCCTCTGAGAAATGCCAGGTAGTCATGCCCACCGCTTCAGTTGCTAAGGGGCTAGTTGAACAGAAATGCAACGAGGTTACAGACGACACAATTGTGCAGTTTGAGCGATTTGGGTTCGTAAGGATAGATGCTATCGAAGATGACTTGATTGAGGCCTATTACTGCCATCGCTAAGGGCATAATCCCCAAGCAACACCCAAGCAGTCTGGGCTGCCAATACACAACACAGAATATTGATTACAAATAGTTACCTAGGTTTCTTAAGAGATTTATTCACAAAGTCGCATTTTAGGGAAAGGGGAGACGATGCAGTGTCCCGTTCAAGACTGGAAAAGTACCTGGGTATCCTTGAAGTCCTAGTCCCTAAACCTCTGAAATTCGAAAGCATTTCCTATAGAGCCAAGATAGAATGCGGAGTGCTTAGGCGCCATCTAGACTTCTTGATATCACACAGCCTTGTCGAAGAACGTTTCTCAAACAGAAGTGAAGCCACCTACGCCATCACCGACAGAGGATTGGCGGTATTCAAGACACTACGGGCAAGGGAATACCTGCAGAAGATTAAAAGCATCTTGCCGATGGTTGAAGAAGCAAACGAAATAGAGCCCATACTGTCAAGGCATGTCGGTGAGTTTGAAGAAGAAAGTTAACCGCGCTCAGAGTCCAAGCTTGCGATTCAGTAAGTTTCTCAAAAGACACACAAAATATCATACACTTTCAAGCTTTGAATGTCAAATGCAGCCTGGAGTTCTGATCGACGTATGAAATCCCCTTCAACTCGAAGAAGGACCAACACAAAGAATCCAGTAGAAGCGGAGACATGCTTAGACGCGCAAAAGGAGCTACTTGATTTCGAGGAACTAATCGTAAAGATATGTCTCAAAGATACGACTCCAAGAGAAAGGGCAGAAAAAGCCCGAAAGCCATTATACCTAATAAGATATGAGTAGTTTTTGCGGCGTGGAGTTTCCCTATTATAAAGGTTGGCATCTTCTTCAGCTAGCTTCCGCCGAGCGTCAACGCGCNCGCAAGAATAGCCAATCTGCTTTCTATCCCACATCGATTTGAGTATTGAGATCTCTGTGGCTGGTGTCATATATACATCCTATCGCGGCGTGCCGTTCGGGATTGCTTTTGATGATTCGGGCTT
>JGI2172J19969_10000017_pt1 | contig 52276 bp, 50 predicted proteins | sample DeeMarSWOR230_32_FD_19969 | JGI IMG/M metagenome (IMG submission 19969)
ACGTTAAAAGCTTCAAAATCCATCAACAATTCAGCATTGTTCCTAACCTTCTTAACAAGCCGAGTTACAAGACTCCGATGAACTTCAGGGTTAGCTGTGAAACGAATTCCAAACTCATTATGAGTCGAACCCGTCACTGTGACATTGTAGCCTTCACCCACAGACGGCATAGAAGGAACCTCTTCACCGCCAAAAAACGATTCGCTACCAGGCTTCGGCTTCTTTCTATCAACAATCTTTCTCTTTTCTAGAGATGGCACAAACATTTGTTCTCTCATGTGAGCCACAACTTCGTCAGCCAGTACAATAACTGGTGTGCGGTATTTTTCAGCAAGATTGAAAGCATGCAAGGTTAAGTCAAACATTTCCTGCACAGAATTCGGAGACACCACTATCGCAGCATAGTCTCCATGGGTGCCCCATCGAGCCTGCATAACATCGCCTTGGCCACACTTCGTAGCCTGTCCCGTACTCGGTCCAGCTCTCTGCACATCAACTATAACACATGGAGTTTCAGTCATAAACGCATACCCGATGTTTTCCTGCATAAGACTAAAGCCAGGACCAGAAGTCGCAGTCATCACTTTAGCACCAGCCCAGCTTGCTCCAATCAAAGACGCCATCGAAGCAATTTCATCCTCCATCTGAATCATAATCCCATCCACTTGAGGAAGACGCTTTGCCAAATGTTCAGCAATTTCGCTGGCAGGCGTAATGGGATAACCTGCAAAAAACCGGCATCCAGCAACGATAGCAGCTTCAGCTAAGGCTTCACTTCCTTGCATGAAATACATACCGGAAGATAGATGTTTAACCATCCTAACGTCTCCTTGTGGTTTGTTTGTGTTCAACGGTTGGCTTAAAGGTTTATCTAAGCAGCTAAAAAACATGTACGATGGCTGCCTGTTATCGCCTTCTTCGAATCATAACCAAAACAATTACTACAATAACTGCTGCACCAACACCCGCATAAAAATACATCGAATACTTAACCATAAAAGAAGGCTCCACGACAACAAAATGCAGAGCGTCACTGACGGATTCATGTCTCATATGGTCGCCCAAAAACCGGGCTTGGACACTCCAAGAGCCAAGAGAGAAAGGTTTGAAGCTAACTGAAAAATTACCATTCTGTAGGTACCGATACCGTATGACTGTTGAGCCATTTGAAGCTGTGAAAGTCAATCTAACAGTTGCATTTGCAGATTCTGTCACGGGGCTTAAAAAACCGCTGACTGATATGTTTTCTCCAAGAGCCAGTTCTTCTCTGCTTAGAGTGAAGTTTACATAAGAGAAATGCTTCACTGTGTAGCTACCGTTAATGCTCATCATATTATCAAGGAAGTCAAAGGCTTCCACACGATAATTCACCATTATACCAGCTTCTTGTCCAAGAATTGTTCCATTGCAAGTGCGATTGCTGACTAGCATTTCCGAAAGAGTAGAAGTGTTCCAGTTGTTAATGGAATAACAGAGGAAGGCCCGTTGAATATGGGAATTGTTTGAAACAGCAGTTAAAATTGTTTCGTTATTGGGATAGACCTTTTGAATAGGAGTTGCCAGTTTCAACACCGAATTGCCAAAGTCTGTTTTAACTCTAAAACTTACGTTTCCTGCGCCGAATTCGCCGATGAGGGCGAGGTGATAAAGGCTTTCTCCGCTATATGGGGCGGTGTAGTTGATTAACATGTCCTGCCCAAAATATTCGCAGCTTGCATAGGCATTGCCTCTAAAACCTTCACTGCTCAAATTGTAGCCGCCAAAAGAACCACTCGTAACACCGTATAATCCAAGTTCCCAAGCTAAAGGAGCACCATTCAACACCTCACCTTTCTTGTTTGAAGGATTTGCCATAAGATACAACCTTGTCTCATACATGTCGAGAGTGTCAGGCACTTGAACTTGAATTTCGATGCGTTCGCTACTGGTGATGAACTCGTATGCCCAACTGGTGTTTTCAACAGACATGTTACTTTGTATTCCTTCTATGAAGTGACTATGCCAGAGATTCGGTTCAATGTGCTCAATAGTCATGAACGTGGCGGGTTCTGCTGCTTGGCTTTCTCTAGGGTCGTTTCGGACGACAAAGCTGTAGTTGCCCGAATACTTTGGCGTGAAAAAAGGCTGGTCTACTGTGGTTCCTAAATGCTCAGGCAGCCCCGCAGCTTCGGTGTGGTAGCCTTCCAGCTCTCCAAGGGAGTTGTAGACGTATATGTCATAATCGGTTTCAGGAGTTGTTCCATCGTTTATCCAGTCGCCATAGCAATAAACGTGGTACGTGTGATTTGCGGTTAAAGTGTAGACATATGTCCAGTTGGCACCTATTTGAATTTGAGACGCATTAATCTGCATGGGACATGTTGGTCTCCGAGTAAAAGTCCAGTTGCCATAAGGTGGCTCGTTGATGTAGGTAAAAGTCCAATCCTGCTCATAGACAAAACCCGAAGCCACAATAGCTAGCTGAGACGCTAAAATACACGTTAGTAACGGCAAGAACATCAGCGTTTTAGCTAACTTTGTGAGCAATGCTTGTTCCTTCGCAGAGTGAAACTTTATCAAGGTTGTTTTGTGAGGGCAATAATCGTTATGAAAAAGAGGTAAGGATTCTGAATCAGAATCAGCTTATTCATCACATAGCTTGTGAAGTTATGGGGCGTGTTTTATTTTGTCTCAAAAATAATGCCTGTTTATAGGCAAAATAGAAAATTACCACGCAAAATCTTATGAGAGGGCTATTCTAAAGTGCTACCGAAGTGAAAACTTTGGATAAAGACATAATGGACTATGCGTTGGATTATGCCCGAAGCAAAAAAGTTGAATATACAGAAGCAAGAGCTAACACCACACAATACGAAGAACTGGTAATAAAAAACGGTGTTCTAGACGCTTTTGTTTCGACCATTGACAGCGGATTCTGCGTAAGAATACTAGCCAACGGTGGACTTGGTTTTGCATCAACAAACAAATGGACCAAAGACGAAGCAAAAGCGATGGTAGACACAGCTTGCAAATTCGCCAAGATAGCAAGACGTAAAGATAAGATTACTTTTGCAGAGGAGAAAGGCGTCGAAACAAAATGGAGTGTTGAACAGAAAAAGAAAATAGAAGATGTCCCGCCAGAACAAAAAATAAACGAGCTGATGGAAATTGATAAAACCCTATCGTCTCAAGAAATAAAAATTCCTGGAAGAATAATGGACTTCTTTATATCTCTCACCGAAAAATACTTCGTAAATTCTGAAGGTTCGGCAATTTCGTCTTTTGTGCCAAAAATAGGTGGGGTTGTTTTCATAACTGTAGTTGAAAATGGCAAACCTGAACAGGCTTACAAATGGCTTGGACGCAGTGGAGGATGGGAAGCTTTCGACGAGTGGCATGTGACTGAGACGCTGCTACATGATGCAAAGATGCTGCAGAAATTAGTCAAAGAAGGAAAAGCTGTCAAACCTGGAAAAATGGATTTGGTTTGCGGAACGGAAGTCACAGGTATCGCTTCCCATGAGTCTTGTGGGCACCCTATAGAAGCAGACCGCATACTAGGACGAGAAATGAGTCAAGCTGGCCGTTCCTTCATATACCCAGGAGGTCCTTACTGGATAGGAACCAGAATTGGCAACGACATAGTAACAATAGTAGACGATCCAACGGTGAAAAATAGTTACGGCTATTACGAGTATGACGATGAAGGAATTAAAGCAAGACGACGATACTTGTACAAAGATGGTATAATAAACGAGTTCTTGCAGAACAGAGAAACTGCAGCCAAGCTTGGCACGAGGAGTAATGGTTCTTCAAGAGCAAATAACTATGACAGAGAAGCCATTGTGCGGATGGCAAACACGTTTCTGCTACCTGGTGACTGGACAGAAGAAGAAATAATTGAAGACGTAAAATATGGAATTTACATGAAGTCTTTCACAGAATGGAACATCGATGACAGACGCTTCAATCAACGTTACGTAGGCAGAGAAGCATACATAATCGAAAATGGAGAATTGAAGCACCCAGTAGCAAGGCCAATTATTGAAACTACTACAAAGAATTGGTGGAGCAGCGTCGATGCTATATCGAAAAAAGTTGAATATGATGCCGCAACATGCGGTAAAGGCGATCCAATGCAGGGAATACCAGTTTATACCGGTGGTCCAGTTAGCCGCTTAAAAGAGGTATATGTAAAATGAACGAGGTATTGGAAAAGACAGAAGCTATAACAAAGAAAGGCAAAGCTTTAGGGGCTGACGAAGTAGTCGCTGAAACCGTTTTTGGAAGGTATAGACAAACACGATTCAGCAACAATCAAATAGACATCACAGTAGCGTGGAATAACTACACAACAGATGTCGCTCTTGCATGGAACAAGCGGTTAGTCGCAACTCAAATTCGAAATTTCCAAAATACCGACAAAATCATGGATCAACTATTCAAACTGGCTAAGGTGTCGAAGGAAAACCCAATGTACGGTGGAATAGCTAAAGGTACATTTAAATACCCAAAACCAACGGCAGACAAAAAGCTGCAAGAATTGGAAAATCCCTCCGAATACGCCCTTGAATCCATAGAAGCTATAAAGAAAGAAGTTGGCGCAGAGGTTAATGCTGGCGGAACCCTCTACACGAAGTACGAAGATGTTTATCTTGCTTCTTCTGAAGGTCCAACTGGACAAGATGCAAGGTCAGCAATCGAGTTGTCAATTAGAGCTTTTTCACAGATTGATGCCTCAGGTCATGGCGTAGAATGCTGTTCCTCATTGAAAGATTTCAAACCCCTTAGAGCTGGAGAGAAGGCTGGTAAAATTGCAAAATTGGCTAAGAATCCGAAGCAAGGAGAAGAGGGCAAGTATGATGTTATATTTGACCCCCTGTTTTTTGGTTCTCTGCTGGGCACTTGGGGATCAATGGTATCTGCTTATAGCGTTATGATTCAGTTATCAGTGTTTGTGAAAAAACTCGGCCAGAAAGTCGCATCTGACATAGTGACCCTACGAGACAAACCTGCCGAATACTCAATCAACAACCGCGCTTTTGATGCAGAAGGCTTTCCTGTTCAAGAAAACGTGTTTATTGATCATGGCGTTCTTAAAACATACTTACACAATACGTCAACTGCAAAAATCTTCAAGACCAAAACAACAGGCAACGCTGGACTAGTGCAACCGAAGCCGTGGAACATCGAAATGGACCCTGGCAACATGAGTAAAGATGAGCTTTTCAGTCAAGTAAAACGTGGTTTGTACCTCACCAACACATGGTACACCAGATTCCAGAACTATTCAACTGGAGACTTTTCCACAATTCCCCGAGACGGCATATTCCTGATAGAAAACGGTGAAATCAAGGAGTCATGGAAGGATTTGCGGCTAAGTGACAATGCTCTCAGGTTATTAAATCAAATAGCAGGTATATCAAAGGAAAGACAACACATACATTGGTGGGGGCTTGATTACGGGATCCCCTCTCTATCGCCATTTGTTCTAGCAAAGGACATACAACTGACGAGACCAAAATAGCCACTCTCTTCTTTCTCTTCTACAAAAATCTTAAGCATGTAAATATGTACTTAATGAGAGGACATATTAGAGGAGTTTTTCATGAAAACCGAACTCGAAAAAATAGTGAAAAATGAAATTTCTGGAGAAGTTGCCAAATCCTACGTAGCCCAAATAACCTGTTTCCACCGAATTCAAGCTTCCATAATGTTCCACAAAGCCGCAGAATACGTCAGAGACACACTTCAGAACCTCGGATTCAAAAGCGCCAAAATCGAGCAATTCCCTTCCAATGGAGCTGTAAAATATTGGACTTGGACTTCTCCAATGGGGTGGGAAGTCAAAAGCGCCGAACTGTATTTGGTTGAACCTGAAAAGAAGCTAATTGTCAGATACGAAGATGTGCCCACGTGTCTCCACACCCACAGCAAATCCACACCAGCCGAGGGAATCACAGCTGAGCTGGTGGACGTAGGCGAAGGAACCAAACCTAAACATTACCAAGGAAAAGATGTTAAGGACAAATTTGTTTTAGCAACAGGTAGAGCAAAACAGGTTCATGAAAAAGCTGTATATAAGTACGGCGCTACTGGCGTCATCACAGACACCATAACATATGAAATGAAAAACGTTCGAGAGAGCGTAGACATACCCGACGCTCACGCCTACCAATCCATCTGGCCCACAAAAAAAGAACAAGACAAAGTAAGTTTCGGCTTTTCCCTCAGCAAACGACAAGGAAACCACCTGCGAACCTTACTCAAAGGCGACAAACCCGTAATATTGAAAGCCAAAGTCAACGCGAGACTATTCCCAGGCAACTTAGACGTAGTAACAGCCACAATAGAAGGTAGCTCAAAACCAAACGAAGAAATCTTTTTTGTTGCCCATCTTTGCCATCCAAAACCAAGTGCCAACGACAACGCTTCTGGCAGTGGCTTACTTTTGGAAATTGCTCGCACAATAAAAATAATTGTGGAATCTGGCAAAATCGAAAAGCCAACAAGAACCATACGATTTCTTTGGGTGCCAGAGACGTTCGGTACAATCGCTTATTTGTATCATCACCCAGATTTATCACCCAAGTTGATTGCTGGCATTAATCTTGACATGGTAGGGCAAAATCAAGAGCTGTGCAAATCCACTCTTAATTTAGATAAAACGCCAGATTCTAATCCATCATACATTAACGATTATGTTTTCAGCCTCTTTAAACAGTCGATAGAAGAATTCGACCCCAAAACAGTCTTTGGTTCAGCATCAACCTTTCGATATTCCATTAACGCTTTCAGCGGTGGAAGCGACCATGCAGAATTCAACGATTCCACCTTCAATGTTCCATGTGTAATGCTGTTACAGTGGCCGGATCTGCACTACCATACAAGCATGGATTCAATTGACAAAGTTAGCGAAAACAGTTTGAAACGTGTCGGCTGGATAGCCACGGTTGCAGCCTTAACCCTTGCCAATGCCACAGCTGAAGACGCAATTTTCATGGCAAAACTAACAAGGTGGGGAGGAATTACTAGATTACAGGAAGCAAGCAAAGAAGCAGTTACTGCTTTGTTCCAAAAAAAGGCCAACTCAAACCCTAACGAGTTAGCAAAAGACCTTGTCAAAATCGTGCGTCACTTCAAAAACAAGATGGAACACATAACTTGGCGAGAGAAGAAAGCGATAAAATCGGTGGAAAGACTAGGAAACAGCCCTAAATTGGAAAACTTGATCACAAAATATCTGAAAGACATAGCTAATTACAGTCAACTTGAGAATTTACGGTTCGAAGAAATCTTAGCACACATCACAAAAACAGCAAGTATCACCCTTCCTGCACAGATAGAAGAAACTGCGGCAGAAAAAGAAGCAAAAAGTTTAACTCCAAAACGATTGTTCAAAGGTTCCTTCAATTCAGACGCATTAAAGAGTGCGTTGGGCGAAGAAGAGTTTGATTGGTATGAGGAGATTGGAAAAAAAGACGAAGATTTCAGAAAGAAGACGTATGAAATCTTTAATTTTATGGATGAAAAACGCACTGTCTACGAGCTTGCAAAAGCTGTGTCAGCAGAATACAGTGAAACTAGTATAGAGCACTTGCTTAAGTTTATGCACGATCTTGAGAAAACAAAATTCATTTCTTTCCAATAGCCAAGCGAAAAAGGTAAGAATTATTTATATCTATCTCTTCGCCGCTGTCGCTTCTTTTTCTCTCGCCTTTTTCTTTTCTTTTTCCATTTAGCCCTCACAACATTCGCCTCTAGTCTATTGTCGTATGCAGCATCGTCAAATTTTTCGCCGAAAGAGGCAATACCTTTGCAACTGTTAAAAAACCTTGTGGTTACAATTTAGTTAACGGATAAAGTTTTTGGGAAGATTTACAGTCCCCAAAAATCTGAAAACGAGGGCACAGGCACATAAAACCGTATGTAAATACAGACAATTATTATGAGTATGGAAATTAGGGTTAACAAATAGTCGGCTCTCCTTATTTGCAAAACGTATAGGTTAGTGCGTTTTTCGATGGCGCCCCAAGCCCTTGATTCCATAGCTTCTGCTAGCTCCAAACTTCTACGAATGGCACTAATTATCAGTGGAATGAGAATTGGAATGTAATTCCTTATTCTCTTCAAGAAGTTACCCTTTTCAAGCTCCAATCCTCTCGCTTTTTGAGCATCCATAATTGTTTGGGCTTCATCAGCTAAGACTGGAACAAACCTTACAGCGGTGGTGAATGCAAAGCAAAATTCGTATGGAACGTGGCTTTGCTCTAAAGCCAAGCCCAAATGGTCTGGTGAAGTGGTTAGAAAAAATATTGAAAATGATTCAACAAGCACCACGAATCGCAATGTCATCGCTGAAGCGTATTCAATGTCCTGAAGCGTCAATGTGTAGCCTGCATATAAAAATCTGAAAATAATGTTTGTGCCGAAAATGATTGTAGCCAGAAATGCTGCTCCTCTGAGAGAGCGTATCCATTCTTTTTGAACACGCGCCAAAAGAACAAACGGAATCTGTACCAGAAACAAGATGATTAATGGAAGTAACTCCCAAAAGATTATTGCAACCACAAAAATTGAACATACATAAAGAAACTTGATTCGAGGATCTAGCAGGTGAATAGGAGACGTAACTCTTCTAAACTTTAAACCGTCGAAAACGCTCATTTCTCACCCAACCGTTTCTGCAGGATTTCTCTTGCCTTGTAGATATCAATCACGTCGACAGGCAGCCCAAAATCTGTCAACCCCATAAAGATCTGAGTAATCTGTGGTGGAACTATGGAAGCTTGGGTTAAACGATCAATATCCGTGAGCACTCTTTTCCCGATGTCATCCGCGACAATCTTTCCTTGAGACATTAAAATAACGCGGGGGTTACAATCTGCAACAAACTCCACATCATGAGTTACCACTACAACAGTTTTCCCCTGCATGTTCAGTTGGATTATAAATTGTCGCAGTTTCTCCTTCTGTTGATAATCTTGTCCTATTGTGGGTTCATCCATCACCACAACCTTGGGGTTCCAAGCAAGCACCGATGCTAAAGCAACACGTTTCCTTTCGCCTCCGCTCAACATAAAAGGAGAAGTCTTCCGATATTCCGTAAGTCCTAACAGGTTTAGAGCCCACGTTACTCTTTTTTTCAATGTGGTTTCTTTGAATCCGAAGTTTTTGAGAGCGAAAGCAACTTCTTCTTCTACAGTTTCGCAGAAAAGTTGGTTGTCAGGATTTTGAAAGACAAACCCTACATTTTGGGCGAGTTTAGCCACACTAGTATTTTTCGTGTTTACGTCGTCAACCAAAATCTCTCCTTTTGTAGGTTTTAATAGCCCGTTAAATTGTTTTATTAATGTGGTTTTTCCAGCGCCGTTTTGGCCCATTATGGCTATGAATTCGCCGTCTTTGATTGTAAGAGAGATTCCTTTTAACGCCTCAATACCGCTTGGATAGGTAAAGTAGACGTCCTCGACTTTGATCATGGCTTCAGAACCTCTTGCAAGAGTTTTATCATTTCCTCGGACGTTACGGGCGTTCTATCTGTGCTAAGTCCATTTTCTTCTTCGAGAATTTGGTACAGTCTTGTTGCCTTCGGTATTCCAACGCCGAGCAAACGGGCTTTTTGGGATCCTAAAACTGTTCGGGGTTCGCCATCTAAGACGACTTTTCCTTCATCCATTATAATAACATGGTTTGCATGTCTTGCCGCTAAGTCCAGTCGATGCTCAACCAAGATTACTGTCATACCTAAAGATTTATTCAGCTCGTCTATAACTTCGAAGATTTTTTTAGCGCCAAAAGGGTCGAGGAAGGAGGTTGGTTCGTCCAGCACCATTATGTCAGGTCGCATAGCTATAATGCTTGCTATAGCTACTCGTTGCTGTTGTCCTCCAGAAAGCTCATGAGGTGCTCTCTCTCGTAAGTCATAAATGCCAGCTGTCTCCAAAGCCCAATTCACTTGCTTCCTCATTTCCTCTCTTGGAACACCGAGGTTTTCCAGTCCAAAAGCAACATCTTTTTCAACAGATAAAGCGAACAGTTGATTTTCGGGGTTTTGGAATACTAACCCAACGTGAAGGGCAAGTTCGTGAATTGGACGGTCTGCAACGTTTAAACCGACGACTTGAATTTCGCCTTCTAACTCTCCTTGATAGAAATGTGGGATCAAACCGTTAAAGCATCTGCATAGAGTGGTTTTTCCACATCCACTTGGACCAGTAAGGATGACGAACTCGCCCTTCTCAATTTTTAGAGAAACTTCCTGAATAGCGGGTCTTGTGGAGTTTGGATACGTATACGTTAAGCCTTTGGCTTCGATGACTGGCAACGCAGGTCGCTCACCTTAACTGCGAAATCTTCTTTCATTTAAGAGTAGCTACTTAAAATTCAGTCACGCTTAAGACGTTTTCCATGTTGTTGTATACATATGCAATAAAAATGTTTGAGGATGGTTAGCCAAACCTTATTTGAAGTTCAGAATTTTTATTTCACGTTCTCGAGCCTATATTAGAATTGGTGGCAACACCGGGATGAAACCCATACCTACTTTCAGAAGCGCGCTGAAACATAGAGGATACTCTGAAAAAGCAATTAAAGAAATTTGGAAATGGTATGACTTTTCAGAAAGAAAAGGGGTCAATTTTGGATAGTGCTCAAGCATCAGCTCTTTTTGTGCAGTTTAAGTTGAATATCCAGTTTAACGCAGATATTTGGGTTATTTGAATGATTGATGCAAAAAAATGTTTTAACGTATCAATTAATCTTATATAAGGCTTAGCCATATGCTCTTTTTATATTTGAGCTGATTTGGTTGATGCAAATATGAAAAGACTAAAACCTATTGACTACAAAATTCTCTTTGAGCTAGTTAAGAACTCCAAAATTAGCGATAGAAAGTTGTCCAAGAAGATTGGGGTTTCACAGCCAACTGTAACAAGAAGAAGAGCAGGGTTAGAAAGGGAAAAACTGGTTGACTACACTGCAATCCCGAATTTCGAAAAACTTGGTTTTGAAATCATGGCATTTACTTATGCCACCTGGAAACATGAAGCACATACTACTGAGAGGGTATCAGATGCCAAGTCTTTTCTTTCAAAGCATCCAAACATAATTTTTGTCTCTACAGGGCGAGGCTTTGGAATGGACAGAATGTTCATTTCACTTCATAGAGACTACACCGACTATGCAGAGTTCATGAAAGAACTCAAAGATGAATGGGGAAAATTTGTAACTAATTCTGACACCTTCATGGTAAGCCTGAAAAGCGACAATATCCTTAGAAATCTCACTTTCAAATATTTGGAAAACTATATGGAAAAAGAGAGAACAGTTAAAAAGTAGCTGCCTAAAGTATGGTCAGTCATTTTTCAGTTTTTCTTTCAGCAATATAAAACAGCGTTTTAAACAAGCTTCCAAACTCCCAACTCCATTGACTCCCGCAGAAACCGCATGGCCACCACCCATACCTCGAAGATACTCGCCTAACGGCCTTGCCACATCACGACCAAGATGCACACCTGTCACACAATAAAATTCTTGAGATGCCCGCATGCTAATCTTCAATTTTTCATCTCTTTGACCCGCCACAATGGCTACATGAGCACCTAATAAAATTAAAGCTCTGGCGGCCGAGGCTTGATAAGCACTGACGTGTGAAAAAGCAACAATCCAGTCTCCAATTTTGAGAAGCTTTACCCTTTTCGATGCTTTCAATCTCGCTATACGCTCAGATTCTTCCATAGGCAAAGAAAGAAGACTCAAAGCTTCTCTTGCATTTATACCGGCGTCAATTAAGTCAGCAACAATTTTGAGGGTTGTTGAGTTTGCCAAAATAAAATGTCTTGTATCAAAGGCTATACCCAAAAACAATGATTTGGCTTCACTCTCGGTGAAGCGAACATTCATGTCCATGAAGAATCTATAAATAATTTCGCAAGTAGATGATGCATTTTCATCTGCAACAGAAAGAGCTGCCAGGCGTTCTGTCTCTGGGTGACTGGTGTGATGATCAATTACAATGATTGGAGCATTAGAAGCTCTAACTCTCTCCGCCCAATCGTTCAACTGCTGAATGGTATTTGTATCCAACAACACAAGTGCGTCAGCTTCTTCAATGTGAGGGTTTTGAACTAGTTTTACTGGCAAATCGGCTAGCAAATGCTTCGACAGACGACTGGGCCCTTCTGCAGCTGCAATTTCAGTCCGTATACGGGGACGAAGACGTCCTAGCAAGCTGGAAAAGGCAAGGGCAGCTCCAATTGCGTCAGGATCTGCATTATGATGGCATAATAAAACAACGAGTCTAGCATGAACTTGGTCTAGAAGAGCAGTTATATCTTGGATTTGCAACTTAGCTCCCTCAGACATTGTTCTATTGCTTCGAAGGCCTTTTCTGCAGCTTCATTAGCAAGTTTTTCAGCATCGCATTTTTTCATTAGCGGAGACAACATTAGATCAACATCTACTGAGACTGTAACAGGTTTGGAGCCTACCGTTTCGACAGCAATGTCTAACACTGAGATTTTTCGTTGAGGGATCTTAGATAAGATATAATCTCGGGCAGCTTTTTCAGCAATTTCTGATAGTGTTTGCATTTGGTCTTCTGTAAGTTGCGGAATGCCTATTTCTTCCAAGAATTTCACCGGAAATCTAAGGCACTGTGAAACTTGAGGGCCTAGAGTTCAGGTCGCGTTTAAGCTTTACTTGCAATTGGTCGAGTTGACTGCGTAACCTCTCCTCTTGCTTGCTCAGCACCTCTACACGTGTGCTCAGAAGCTCTTTTTGCTCCTTGAGTTCAGCTTCAACTTTGTTCTTCTGAGATTTTACGAGAAGTGAACCGATAGACTTGTAGATTACAGCGTTTTTAGTCAGGTTTCCCAATTCTGTCAAAGCTTGTTCTGTTTCAGTTAATTCTAATTCCACTTGTTGTTTCTGAGCTAAAATCGTTTGAAGACTACGTTGAAGTTGTTGCAGTTGAAGTAGTCGCTCTTGAACCTTGGGTGGAAGCTGTGAAATGTCACTCATTTTAATTCCTCAAAATTGTTAATGTAGCTCTTTTTCAGCAATATAATCTCATGTTATTAAGTGTTTTCACACATGACGTTGTCTTTCAAGATTGACCACAACCTCATAGGTCTCTTTCACGAGGGTAACCCATCGAAGATACGAATTTAGTGTCGCTCTAAAGGCTGAAGTATCTTCAGCCTCGATTCGTATAGTTAGTTTCTTGCCCTCGCTTTCAAGAGAGACCTTTGATCTAGATGTTGTTGGTTTCTTTGTCTCTGGCAGCAGAGCTTTCAACAAGATTTTCAACAATTTCTCAGAAGGAAGTTCGAGGCGAATTACTGCACTTCTCTTCATTTTCGTGGCTCCCATATAAGATGGGATACTGTTATTCGTGGACCGATTTCGATTTTTCGTAGTATATGCAGAAATGTAATTTGGATGCAACGTTTGGCGTTAAGTGAAACTTGCATTGCCATCTGTATATTAGGAGCGATTGCTTCATCAGTGGAAAATTTTTGGATTTTGAGGAAACGAGAAAGAGCGTCAGAAAGTTTGTGTGCTTCGAAAGGAATTTCAGTTGTTGTCTGAAGGACTAGAGATTTAACTGGCTTAGTTTGCATATTTTCGAACGTTTTCCGAAGTTTCACTTTTGTCACGTATATTAGGGGATAGAATTGAAATAGGCCATTATTACCTACTTCAAAGAGCTGAATCTTTCCTAGGTCACCTTTCCAGCGATCGGAGATTATAACCTTTTCAGCTTCACATTCCAACGCCTTCTCCGCAATAGAATCTAAACTTGATTTACCACGATTGATTTTTACAGAGTTTGGTATAGTGAATGAAAGATCATTGCAAAACGTTCTTATCATCTGTGTTGGATTACGTGAAGTAGTAATCAGGATCTTTGAAATCTCTGAACTTTTCAAAGCTCACTTCACTCCTATGTTCGAAAAATAAGAATAATTGTGGTCTCTAAAGCTTTATGAGATTTGTCATGTCCAGCTTGAACAAGCTCTATAACATTGAACAATTGCAGCAAAATAGTCTTTAAAAACTCTGCCTTTTTCATTCTTTAACTAGTTTGAAAGCAAAAACTACTCCAACTAAAAAACAAACAAAACCCAAAACCAATGCAAATACTTGAGGAATAACCCTATCTAGTAGAACAACAAAGTACGTCGGTCCTACAAAACATAACAGTGCAGCCAAAACTACGTACAACATCTGCTTAACCTCTTTTCTTCCAAATCTGTTAGTGGCTTTCACCAAACAAGCATCCCCCATTCGCAGAACATACCTTAAACTTCACTATTAACCTTTTTCCCCTTCTATCTTACATTCCCTTTTGAACTTCTTTTCCCAAAATCTTCATCAGCAAATTGAACACTGCAACACCTGCGTCTTTGTCTGATTGTAGTCCACTAGTTGCGCCTAATAGACAGATTCCATCTAGTCCTCGCTCTTTAGCAAGGCCTAGTAACAGCCCCGTAGCTCCAATGATTCGTCCCTTCCCATAAATAATGCCGCCTTTTTCCATAATTTCTGCGGCTAATCTGCTTGATGTTGCTGCCACATAAACGTTTTTTTTCTCACTTGAAACAGGGACGCCGCCAACGGTTACTATAAAGTTGCAGTCTAGTTTTTGTGCGAAATCTAGAACTTCTTCGCAGATTTCATAATGTGTAAGGACGTTATCCAGTGGAGGTTGCGAATTTCCGGTTAAGACGACTGCGCTTAAATAATTTCCAGATGGGGGTGCGTAAAACTTGTAGCGTGGAGGGTGGCAGATTCCTTGATTGTTAACTAGAACGTAGTCTGGAAAGAAGGGGGAGTAGTATTCTGCGAATAGTTTTGCTTCGCTGAATTTGATTAGTAGTTGTGCTGTGATTTTTCCTACGTTGCCGAAGCCGGGTAGTCCTTCTACGAAGATGGGGTTGTTGAGTTTTGGGTGGAATCTTTGGTGGATGTATGATTTTTCCAAGTTTGTGCACGGATAGAAGAAGTGGGGTGGGTGTTTTAATGTTTTTCGCAGGTGGTGGTTCCTCAAAACATTTAAAGCGTGGCGTAGCATCAGATTTGGAAAGTGGAGCGGGGTGGGGTAGCCAGGTTTAACCCGCTGGGCTCATAACCCAGAGATCGGTAGTTCAAATCTACTCCCCGCTACCAATGTTTCTGTGTGTGGTTTTGTGTTTTCTGCGTAGAGAGTAGACCATCCTATTAAGATACAAATATGCTTGGTGTTTTTGGGTGGTTTTGTCTTCTTGGGGTTTGCGAATAGTTAGTTTGTTATAATCGTTAGACTAGTTGGTTTAATCACAGTTTTAGTAAACCAATATGATTTGCTAGATTAAGGCGCGTGCTCTATTCTCCCAAGATTTTAATTCTTATGTTGTGAAACGGAAGTGCTCTTTCATAGAAGATAAAACTGGGGAAGGTTTTTAGCTGATATTGTTAAAACTTGTAGCAGTGTAAATCGATGTCTGAAGCCTCTCCGTGGACTTGAATTCTGTTTTACTGGCATTCCAGCCTTTTCTGAAATTAGAATGAATTCATGGGATACAAGGTTGAATGGCCATCTCTCCCTTTTTTTCTGGTGGAAACTCTTCATTTATATGGTACACACATGTCATATTTATGCAAAAATATGTTCATAGCCCGTGGTTGAAATGATAAGCTCCACAGAGACTGCAACCAAGACCATTGGTAGTTTCGTAAAGGATTTCATATCCAAAAGTGTGCAAGGAGCGGAGAAGTTTATTCACGCGAAATTGAATGACAAAATGCCAAACAATGGTGGGGTGCAAATAGTTCTGACGGCTTCGATGATTGAAATGAGTGATTTCAAGCTAAATCCATTTACAGCATTTTCAGGGGGCTTTCCGCTGGTTCTTCCAAAATATGTCTTGAGAAAGAAGCTTTATCCAAATTTCCATATCAATAAAGATGGCACAGCAAAATTAGCGCCTTATGGATTGAGAAAAGTTGAGACTTTGTTAATCGAAGAATTTGGAGAGGAGAATGTAGTTACCGTACACCCTCACCACCTCCATGAGTTTATCGGGCCAAAAACGAAGATCGTCGGTATTTCTACGATGGATCCGCTAGGTTTGGGCTTTGTCAGCAGAACTTACACAAGTATTCTAGGCTTAAATGGAAAGCCTGCGACTCATGCAGAATTTGAAGACTTGCTTTCTAATTTTGCGTTCAGAAAATATAAGCCTAAAATCATTGTTGGGGGTTCAGGTGCTTGGCAAATACCAATGGCGAATATGCAAGACGAACTTGGTATAGATACGGTTTTAATTGGACAAGCAGAACACTCTGTCATAAAAATCTTCAGAAAAGCATTTGATGGTGAAGAACTAGATAAAGTTATTATAACGCAAATACCTGAAAAGAAAGAAGTTCCCACTATTAAAAAGCCTTCATTATATGGAACAGTTGAAATAACGCGTGGTTGTGGTAGGGCTTGTGCCTTTTGTTCACCTACTATGCGTCAGCGGTATTCCTTCCCTTTAGAACATATTCTGAGAGAAGTTAAGTTGAATGCGAAAAGTGGAACAAGAGTGATTCTTCTTCAGACAGATGATATATTTCTCTACAAAACGAAACTAAATTTCATTCCAAATAGAGAAGCTATCGTTAAGCTAATTCAAGGTATAGATAAAGTCGAAGGTGTTGAGTTGATCCAAATTGCTCATGCTTCACTTGCACCTGTCGTTTACGATAAAAAAATTGTAGAGGAGATAGCACCAGCACTCGTGGAGAAGTCTCGTTGGCTTTGGAGGGGCAAGCATTGTGCTTCTATTGAAGTTGGGATAGAAACTGGTAGTGTACAACTAATGAAAAAATATATGCACGGGAAAATGTTGCCTTATGAGCCCGAACAATGGCAAGACATTGTTGTCCAAGCAATAGGAACCCTAAATGACAATGACATTTATCCGTTAGCAACTCTAGTTTTAGGTTTGCCAGGGGAACAAGAAGAAGATATACTTGCGACTCTCGAACTATTAGACAGGCTCAAGAATTCTAAGATTTTCTATGTTCCACTCCTTTTTACATCAGAAGAAGAATCTATTTTGAAAGGACAAAGGCACAAAGATCTAAAAGATCTTAATGAATCCCAATGGGATATTATTTCGAGATGCTGGAGATTTAATCTTGATTTGTGGGTGCCTGAACTGAACAAAGTTGCTTTGTTTGCTAGTCTATTAACATCTCCTTATTTTAGGTGGAAACATGGCAAGAAAATCGTTAGACCCATCATGAAATTTTCTGGAGTTGCGAATCCAGTCGTGAGCAGAAAACTAGGAATTGAGTGTCAACCACAGTATTGTGCGCGCGCATAATTCTAAAACATAATGTTAATCTGTATAGAAGGCAGTTGTGCAAGAGACTAAAAATGAAATCACATAAAATGAAAGAAGCAGCCATTCGGGTAGGTACAAGAGCTGTTATTTTTAATGAGAAAAATGAAATCCTTGTAGAGCATCATCTAACTCCTGAAACCAATTACTACTATCTTCCAGGAGGAGGAACTTGGCCCCGAGAGAAAATAGAGGATTGCCTTGTTCGCGAGGTTAAGGAAGAGACAGGATTAGATGTCAGAGCTGAACGTCTCCTTTGGGTACGAGATTTTCTGGAGATTCTTCCATTCATACATGCTATTGAGATATTTTTCCTTGCTTCTATAGTAGGAGGAGAATTCAAACCAGTCCATGATACTGAACCTATTGAATTCTCGTTTATTTCACATGAAAAGCTTGAGAACATTATCTTTTATCCTAAATCACTTGTCCAGAAGCTGAAGCTTCTCAGGGATGATAGAAATTGGTTTGATGATAACCCATATCTTAAATCTGCGGAATAGACTTGCAATAGATTGCATTGTGTTATACTATGGTTCAATCTATTACTACAGTTGCCAGATTTCTCCGGTATCTGCAAAGGGCAATTGCTACATAGAAGAAAATTGTAATCTGCGTGTATTGACCGCAAGTTTAATGCTGCCCTACCATAACCTCAATATGGTGAGAATTAATTGGGTATGGGAAAAAGCTCCAAGAAAAAACCAATGACCAAAAAGGAAAGAAAAGAAAAAAAGAAAAAGCGCAAAGAGAAACGTTGAAGCCACTAATGCCTCCATACACACATAAGAAAACTACGCAGACATGTGCTTAGAAGCCAGCAATAGGAATCGAATCCTGCTCGTAGTGGGAGAGACATCTCCCGCGCATTCCCTTCATTACACAAAGGCAAATGCTAAATCTCTGATTCTAGATATAATTATTCTCTGGGGGTCTTGTGGGGAACCCTAAGCCCTTTAGTAGACCTGAATGCAGAGGCTGCGTTTTCAAAGGAAGCAGATACTGTTGGAATGAATGCCCATACAACATTTGGCGAACAGAATAACCTTCCTGATTTGTATAAACTACGCACGTAATAATAAAAAATAAGAAAAATGGTTGGTTAAACAAAGAATAGATGTTAGCTTGTGAGCTTAATATCTTCTTCTTTGCGGTCTTCGCTTAGCATAACACTCTCGGCAGTAAATTGGCCTACTTCCGTCAGGCTTGAAAGGAACTTCACATTCCCTGCCACAATCAGCACAAACTGCCTTATGCATCTCTCTCTCGGACATTCGCTATTTCAACTCCTATACTATTCAATGCAAAAAACTAGTTCTTGCACGCAACCACCGCATTATACAAATACCCTATTAAACCTATGTGCAACGTTCAAAGCAACACTTTGTCTTCTTCAAAGAAAACCTCCACCAACACCCAATTCAAGATACTCAAAAGCCTAACACAGGCTACCCAAACGACATTAAAAAATAAAAAGCCAAAACCCATAAACCACTATTCGAGTAGTGAAGAAATATGGGAAAAATCGTTCGTGTCGGCGTCACTTTTCCTTCTAAACTTCTTTCAGACTTTGACAGAATTATCCAAGATATGGGTTACAAAAGCCGATCAAAAGCAATCCATGACACAGTTCGCACTTTTGTTAATAAACAGAAATGGCTTGCAGACATAAAAGGAACAAAGACCGGATCAATAACCATGATATACAATCACGAAATGAGAGAGTTAGAATCCGACCTAACCCACACCCAGCACCACTTTGAATCTATAATTTGTGCCACAATGCACGTCCATTTAACCAAAGAAAAATGCTTAGAAACAATAGCCGTGAAAGGAGAAGCCGAGAAAATAAAACGGTTAGTAGAAAAGCTGAAAGCCAGAAAAGGAGTAGAAGAAGTGACACTAAACGTCTTTTCAATTTGATAAAAAAGATTTAGATCAAACCAGATAGACCAGTATAAAAAGTTACGCTACTTTTAAAACATAGATGATACGAAGGTTCAGTATGCACGAATGGGCTCTAGCAGAAGCAGTAGTTTCCACAATTCTTAAAATAGCTGAAGAAGAAGAACTCAAAACGATTGTTGAAGTTAAAATCAAAGTTGGCGAACTACAACAGATAAATCAAGAGATTTTCGAGTTTGCTCTATCTCAACTCCAGCTTCCAATCCTTAAAAACGCAAAATTCAGCTTCGAAACTGTAAAGGCTAAATTGAAATGCAAGGTTTGTGAGTATCAGTGGAGTTTTGACGCAGAAAACCTAGGAGAAGACGTGTCAGAGGCAATCCACTTCATTCCCGAGATCGCTCACACCTACCTAAAATGCCCGAAATGTGGCAGCCCAGACTTCGAAATTCCAGTGGGACGCGGAGTTTGGTTAGAATCCATAAAAGGGGCAAAGTAGCCATGGTTGATCCCAGACTAAACATCATTGACAAAAGACTAGCAAAAGTAGGAAAGATAATAGCCGTGTCAAGCGGCAAAGGAGGAGTAGGCAAGAGCTTAATTGCATCAACGCTGGCGCTTATCCTCTCTAAAAGCGGCCATAAAGTAGGTCTACTGGACTTGGACTTCACCAGCCCCTCTACCCACGTGATACTGGGCATTGAAGGAATGTACCCGAAGGAAGAAAAAGGAATATTCCCCCCGTAGCTCACGGTTTGTTATACATGTCGATAATTTACTACGCCGGTGACGCTCCGTCACCTTTGAGAGGAGCCGACGTATCTAATGCAACAATAGAGTTGCTGGCTATTACCCAATGGGGATCGTTGGATTTTCTAATAATTGATATGCCTCCTGGTATGGGAGACGCTACATTAGATATGATAAGGTTCATTAGAGACATAAATTTCCTCGTAGTAACGACTTCCTCTAAAGTGGCGTTTGAAACAGTCAGAAAACTGTTGTGGCTGTTAAGAGATCTGAAGATACCAATCGTTGGTGTTATAGAAAATATGAAAATGACCGACTCATCGTTCATTCGTGAAAATGTTGAAAAGCACAATTTGTCATTTCTGGGGTCTATAAAATTTGACAATAAGCTGGAAGACTCAATTGGAGATGTAAGCAAATTATTAGAAACTGAGTTTGAAAAAAGCTTGGAGAGGATAATTTCTCAGAAGCTTAAAATATAGTCATCAAGCAAGATTAAGATTAATAAGTCCGTTGTCAGGCGTTATAGATTTGCACAGTGGTCCACATGTTTGAGTTTGGAAATCTTCGTTTTAGACCGATAGAAAAGGAAGATTTGAAGCAGCTGCATGAATGGGAAAACGATTTTGAACTAATAATGTATTCGAGAAGTAAGCCGATGAGCTTTGTGAATATGGCGCAGTTAGAGAAGCTGTATGAGGAGTGGACGAAAGACGAAAAAGAACTTCGTTTTATCGTTGAACTTACTGATTCAAAAGAAGCTATTGGAATTGCCAAAATACGGCGAGAAGAGTGGGGCAATGTAAAAGCTGCAGAAATTGGGACATATATCGGCGAGAAAGAACTATGGGGAAAGGGGTTAGGGCGACAAATCACGGTGGCTTTATTGGAAATGTCCTTTAACCAATTGAACGTTGAACGCTGCGAGGCATGGAGCGTAGGATACAACCATCGTGCTCATAAAGCTCTGGAAGCTTGCGGTTTTAAAAAAGGTGGAATAGTGAGACATGCTGCGTTCGTTAATGGACGAAAATGGGATGGTTTCCACTTTGATATACTAAGAGATGAGTACCTAAGTATACGAACAGACTTGCTAAAACGAACGTTGGGAGACAAATTAGAAGAATACTTAAAGAAACACTGCATAATCAAAGGATACTAAAAAAAAAGAGGACAGTTAGGATTTTCTTTTTGCAGCTGCTTCTAAAGCAGCCACTCCAGACAGTTTTTCGCCCATTAGAAACTCTATCAATGCTCCCCCAGCGGTGCTTACGTAGCCCATTTTCTTTTCAAGCCCAAACTGTTCAACCGCCGCCACCGTGTGACCCCCTCCAACAAAAGAAAAAGCCTTCGACTTCGCTATAGCCTCCAAGATTCCTTTGGTTCCTTTCATGAAAGCTTCGTTTTCGAAGACCCCTACCGGTCCACTAATTACGATGGATTTAGCTTTCCTTATGATATCACCATAATACTGAATGGTTTTCGTACCGATGTCATAGATAGGATAGTTTGTCGGAAGTTTTTCCACAGCTATTTCTCGACGTTTCCCATTCACATCCACAGCCAAGTCAGAGGGCGTCTTAATCTGGTTTGAATAACTTTTTATCAAGTCTTTAATACCAGGAACAAAACCCATCAATTCCTTCTTTTTAAGATACTCAATGTTCGGTTTTCCAAGGTCCACCCCTCTCGCTACTAGAAAAATGTGCCCTGCAACTCCACCCGTTAAAACGTTGTCGGCAATGTTGTTGTCCAACACATATTTGGAAATCCTTAAAGCATCATCTGCTTTCGCGCCTCCCAGAATGAAAACGCACGGTTTTTCCGGTGATTCCAGAGCCTTGCTTAAGGCTTTAAGTTCTCGCTCCATTATGCGTCCCGCCACGCTAGGCAGTACTGCTGCGAAACCTACAATGGAAACGTGGGCGCGATGAGCAGCGGCAAAGGCATCATTGACAAACACATCAGCTAAGGGTGCCAGTGATTTAACAAACTCTGTTTTTGCGTGTTCTTCTAGTGTTCCTTTCTTTTGCTCTTCAGAGTACGTCCTAACGTTTTCTAGAACCAGAATTTCTCCATTTTTCAAGTCTTTTATGGCTTTCTTGGCTTTTTCTCCAAAGAGGTCATCAACATATTTTACTGGTTTGTTCAGTATCTTGCCTAAAACCTCAGCATGTTGCCTAAGGGAAATAAAGTCGGGTTCTCCTGGTCTTCCCTGATGAGCTAAAATCACCACTTTTGCGCCTTTCTGGCTAAGTTCCTTGATGGTGGTTTCTCCGCTGAATCTGATTCTCACATCTTCAAGAATTTTCTTCGTCTTAGGGTCAATTGGGGAGTTAAAGTCTACTCTCACTAGAGCAGTTTTGTTTCTAAAGTCAAAGTCATTCATGGTTAAAATTTTTGGCATTTTTTCACCAACAAAAAAAGAGGGCAAATGCCTTTAAGGGCATTTTTGAAAGTATTTCGGCTTGTTTAGAATCCGGCTTTTTTGCCTATTAGTTCAATGAGTTCAGTCATGCGGCAAGAGAAGCCCCATTCGTTGTCGTACCAAGCAAGCACCTTTGCCAAGTTGCCACCGACTACCATCGTGGAGGGCCCATCAACTGTTGCAGAGTATGGGTTGTGGTTAAAATCGACTGACACAAGGTCTTCTTCCGTGTAGTCCATTATTCCCTTAAGTGGTCCTTTTGCAGCTGCTTGGAAGGCTTTGTTGATTTCCTCTGCTGTTGCATCCTTTTCCAGCAATGCCGTGAGGTCAACTATTGAAACGTTTGGCACTGGAACTCTTAAAGCAAGACCATTCATTCTTCCCAAAAGTTCTGGAAGCACAACTGTGGCAGCTACAGCAGCACCTGTTGTTGTAGGTATAATTGATACTGCTCCTGCTCTGCCTCTGCGAAGATTTTTATGGACTAAGTCTTGGATTCTTTGGTCATTTGTATATGCATGGGCAGTAGTCATAAGTGCCTTCTTTAAGCCGAAGTTGTCATTCAACACTTTAGCAACTGGAGAAACACAATTTGTCGTACATGAAGCGTTTGAGATAATGTTGTGGCGTGCATGATCATACTTTGTGTGGTTTACGCCTAATACCACAGTCATGTCAGGGTTTTTAGCGGGCGCCGAAATCAAAACCTTTTTGGCGCCTGCTTGCAGGTGTAGCGAAGCCATTTCTCTTGCTGTGAATAAGCCAGTTGATTCAACAGCTAGGTAAACGCCCAAGTCTTTCCAAGGCAGTTTGCCAGGGTCTCTTTCTGACAGCACTTCTACTGGTTTGCCGTCTACAATTATTTTGTCTTTTTCAGCCTTTACGGCGAATGGGGGATGTCCGTGCACTGAGTCGTTTTTGAGGAGGTAAGCTAGGGTTTCTGCGGGTGCTAGGTCATTTACGGCTACGAAGTCTATGTTGGCTTTTCTTTCAGTCGCGGCTCTGAAGAGTAAGCGTCCGATTCTGCCAAATCCGTTTATAGCTACTTTTATTGCCATTCTAAATCACCATTGTTTCATAGTTTTTCATTATTGTAAATACACTTACCATATTAATTTTCCTACTACACGTTAGTTTTAGATGAAAAGAAGAGGGACTTGGTTTAGCGGAGTTTCCGCAAAGTCACTTCAGCGGCTAAGACCATGGGCTCCCATGTTTCATTTAGAGGCGGTGCATAAGCTGTGTCCGCTTTCGCTAGCTCTTGGATAGTCATCTGTTTTTGTATGGCAAAGGATAAGGCATTAATGCGTTGGTTGACGTCTTCTTCAGCTATGATTTGTCCTCCGATTATTCTTTGCGATTCTTTTTCGACAACTAGCTTAACTTTTATTGGCTTGGCGCCAGGATAATAGTCTGCCTTTGTTTTCGAAGTGATTGTTCCAGCCACGGTTTCGATTCCTTCTCTTCTTGCAAAGAATTCCGTTAGACCCGTGACACCTATTTGTGTATCAAAGAATTGCGTCACTGCTGAGCCCAAGACTCCTGGAAACAGCGCGTAGCCTCCTGCAGCGTTGATTCCCGCAACTTTTGCATGTCTTACTGCAACTGTACCTAACTGGGGACAAGCAGGCTTCTTGGTGATTATGTTGATGCTTTCGGCACAGTCACCTGCTGCATAGATGTCTTTGACGTTTGTTTCCATTCTTGTGTTCGTTTTTATGGCTCTCGTCTCACCTGTGGCTATTCCCGCTTTTGTTGCGAGTTCCGTGTTGGCTCTGACTCCCGTTGCAACCACAACCATACCTACTGGGATTTGTTCGCCTGCAACTGAAATAGCTGCTACTTTTTCTTCTCCGAGAATTTCGTCGACGCCTTTTCCTATAATTATCCTTAATCCTTTTTGTTCAAGCATTTCGTGGATATGCTTCGCCATGTCCTTGTCCAGCATGACAGGCAGGACTTGGGGTAAGAGCTCTATCACTGTCGTGTTTAATCCTCTTTCCTTCAAAGCTACGGCTGTCTCTAAGCCGATTAGTCCAGCGCCAATGACGGCAGCACTTCTTGCTCCGTTTCTGATTGCTTGATCGATTTGTAAACCATCTTCCATTGTACGAAGAGAGTATACGCCTTGCTTTTCTTTGCCTTTTATTGGGGGAATGAAGGAGTAAGCGCCTGTGGCTAGGATTAAGCTGTCGTAGGGTATGGTTTCTGTGTTGCCGGTTTTGTCGGTTTTGTCAATTGTTTTGTTTTTGGGGTTTATGCTTGTGGTTGTTGTTTCTGTTTTTAGGTTTAGTTTCATCATTTGGTAGAAGCTTTGGGGGAAAACTATAAGGTCGTTGAAGTTTGGTATGTGGCCTCCGATGACGAAGGGTAAGCCACAGCGGGAGTAACCAGCATGTCTTTCTTTGTTTATGAGTGTGATTTCGGCGGTACGGTCGGTTTTTCGGGCGGCTGAGGCTGCGTCAACGCCTGTTGCATTGGCTCCGATGATGACTATTTTTCGGGGCATTGTTTGATGCCTTCTTTTTTAGAGGGTTTTGTGCCATTCTATGGCTTGTTGGTGGTTCATTATTTTCTTTAGCTCATCCATGTTGGTGGGGGTGATTAGGAGGAGCCAGCCTTTGTTGTAGGAGTCTTGGTTGAGGAGTTCTGGGTTGCTTTGGACTTCGGTGTTTATTTGTTCGATTTTGCCGCTTAGGGGGGCTATTAGGTCTGAGACTGCTTTGACGGATTCTACTGTGCCGTAGGGTTCGTTTTGGGTTGTTGTGTCGCCTTGTGCGGGTAGTTCGGCGTAGACGATTTCTCGTAGTTGTTTTTGGGCGTAGTCGGTTATGCCTATGCGGGCTTTGTTGCCTTCGATTTTTACCCATTCGTAGTCTTTTGTGTAGTAGAGGCCTTCGGGGACTTCTGCGTCATTTACTTTTACCATGTTTTTGGTTTCTCCTTTTTTTGTTGTTAGGGGTTAGTTTATGAGGTTTGGGTTTTTTAAGGTTGTTGTGTGTGTTCTCTGCGCAAAGGGTAGACCTTCCTATTTGGAATCTAACGGGATAGTCTCTATACTGCGTAAAGAAAACACACAAAACACATAGCAAAAAATTAATAGTAACCACCGATGGAAAGACTTAATGCGTATTAAGACATTTGGTGATTCTTCTGTAGAAATTAGGAGCTTGTTAGCTTGGTGCTGCTTGATCCTTTGATAGCACTTGTTGTGTCATTCATTCTTCTAGCAGCCATGCTATACAAACGTGTAAGTATAGGTATAGCACTGGTTTCCAGCGCAATAATTCTAAGTCTCCTCTCAATGAATCCAACAGATGTTGTCAGAGTCTTCTTTGAAACCACTATTGACCCAATCACAGGATCGCTCGTGTTGGTAACTTTTGGAATAATGCTGTTAAGCCTGCTTTACAAGGAAACGCAAACCTTAGAATCTCTCAGCAGAAGCTTAAGCGGCATCCTCAAAAATCCCAAACTCATCATCAGCACACTCCCAGCCATAATAGGACTCCTTCCAGTACCAGGAGGAGCCTTGATGTCTGCACCACTTGTAGAAACAGAAGCTGAGAAACTTGGATTGAAGAAAGATAAGAAAACCTATGTTAACGTGTGGTTCAGACACATAATCTTTCCAGTATATCCTATGAGCCAAGTTCTAATACTTGCAGCAGCACTTACAGGCGCATCAATAATTTCGATAATTATAAGGCAAATTCCCGTCGTCGCCGCCATGACAGTCGTAGGATACTTTGCAGTCCTCAAGAAAGCTAATGTTGCGAATGATAATGCAATTCAAGAGACAAAACTTCAAGAGAATCTTAGAATTTTTCTTATATCGTTTTCACCAATTTTCGTGATGATTCTGACTGTTGTAATTTTTAGAGTAGACGTTTCTATAGCGGCGTTTGTCGGAATAACCTTGTTGGTCTTAATCACAAAACCGCGAAGACAAATTCTCGTTAAGACCATTACAAATGTTGCGGTCTACAAGATAGCTTTAGCTGCATACGGCGCCATGCTATTGCGAAGCGCCACAATGGCTTCTGGAGTTTCAGTGGTTCTTGGTCAAAAAATCGCTATGTGGAACGTGAATGAGGTCGCGTTGCTGGCGACGCTTCCAGCAGTTCTTGGTTTCCTTGTCGGTTCGCCAGCAGGGGGTATAGCTATAAGCGTCCCAATCATGGCGGGAATAGTAAATTTCACTTCAAACAGTGCAAGTCTCCTATATATTTCAGCCTACTTGGGATATTTAGTCGCTCCAACTCACCTCTGCCTAGCTTTAACTGCTGACTACTTCAAGTGTCCACTAAGCAAGGTGTACAAGTTCTTGATACCATCACTAGTAGTGTCGTTTGCGGTAGCCTTACTGATCTACTACATAATGTAACACTCCAGTTCAAATATATACGTTCATAGAAAAGCTTGAAAAATACAAAACAAACCGCAGAAAAAGGCCCAGTATAGGAGTGTTGGGAATTCTCATTAATCGATATATGTCTAGTCTTAGTGTTTTATATACAGGTATATAGAATGTGGTTTTCGGTATATATCTGACATTTACCTTATCTATTTGCGTTTTCTGAACACTTGAGCATTCTCTATAGTGGTGAAGTATTCGAAGCCTGTTTCTGCAAGCTCGCAAGCTTCTTCTAAAGTCTTAGCTGTTTTAACATAATAGTCATCTGATTCAAAGTTCACTAGCTGTGTATAGATTAGGGTGTTGTTAATGTCTCTATGTCCTAGCAGTTGTCTAACATGGAGAATGTCTTTGGTTTTATGATATTCCATTGTGGCTTTCCAATGGCGAAACGTATGAAAACTGATGTTCAATAGTCTCGGATTCTGAAGTTTTGAAGCTTGGCATTTTCTCTTGAGATAGAATTCGCGTTCTATGTAGGTTGGATTGGTGAACACTCTTTCCGATTTTATAGGTAGGCGTTTAAGCATGGCTACGAGTTTATTAGAGATTTTTACGGTTCTTGAATTGCTGTTTTTCTCTGGATTGTTCACGGTTAAAGTGTTTCTTTCAGTGTCTATGTCTTTCCAGAATAGTTCACTTGCTTCACCTTTGCGCATCCCTGTTTCTTTAAGTATTTGAAGGAAAGTTGCGCCTTTCATTCCCATTGCAGCGATAAGCGTGTCTATTTCAGACTCTTGAGGTATGAAAGGTAGTTTCTGTGTTTGTCGATAGTTAGGTGGATTCCATTTAAGCCCTTGTGTTGAAAGAAAACAGTCGTATGCTGCCACTAACTGAAATTTGTAGCCTTGAGACGCTTCGATTTTGGCAATGGTTTCTTTAACGCTTTCAGGCTCGTTTAGGTTTGCGCCACGTTTTAAGAGAATATTCAGGAGTCTGCTGCGGAGTTTAATGGTTGAAGATTTGTAGCCTTGTTTCCTAAGAGTCCACAAGTGTTCCAGAATTTTGCCTTTGGTGTCGTTTGTGGCTCCCGCAAGCCCTTCTCTAAGCGGCTCCACTGTGGTCAAATTTTTCGATCTCCTAGGAGAGACGCATATTTGACAAGTAGAACCATAGCCCGAAGGATTATAAAGTGTTTTTCCAGCGCTGAAACGGTAGCCACATTCTCGACAAACATACCTTTGCACGTCGCCACTAACAGTTTTTCTTAACCCATCTTTCCAGATTCTTTGCGAAGAACATTGAGGGCAATTATCCATCTGAAACCCTCACAAAGCCTTTTTCTAAGGGTTCTTTGGCATGTTTTTTGCAGAAATACCAATCCTTGCCAGATTTATCTTTAAGATGAATTTTTGCTTGATTACCGCAACCAATAACTATACAATAAAGAAGTTCCTCAGTTTCAGTTTCTTATGTTCTTTCATGTTCTCCCTATGCTCCTTACAGCTTTGCTAACTTATATTAGTGTTAATGCACACGCTCAGTTCTCTCTTCCTTAAGCTTCTCTTAAACTAGAAACGTGCCGAAAAAATGGGGCTGCAGTGGGATTCAAACCCAACCAACCACTAACATTATCAACGTTCAAGTAGCTTATAGGAATTACAAGACTTGATGTGAGTTCACACTCTCTGATGCGTGGGCTAAGTTTGTTCATGTTCAAGAGGCACGTGACTTAATCGTTTTATAATAAAATAGCCAAGAACGCACACAACAATAGCGATGGCAGCAATTAACTCATACCAATCCCGAAATGTCGCATTTTCAGGTGTGTAGAAGCCTGCAATCCACCATAAGATAACGTAACATGAGACAATAAAGAATATTAGAACAATCATAGAACCTCTTGAAGGCAGATGCATATGCTTCCACACTAATAGTAATCCATTCTGAAATGAAAGGATACATTATATTACGTTTGCCATCAAGTTGCATGTTCTGCAAATTTCATGCATATTTGCAGTGTGGTTGGTTGGATTAAATTTTAATCTTCTCTCTCCTATTGTTTCTTCTAATGTTTTCTTCTCTGCTGTTCTGTACTCTCTCCTTATCTTATATGTCCCTGCTCTCCGCACTCTCTACTCTCTCTCTTACTCACTCAGCGCGCGCACACGCAAACGACAACAAGTTTATTTTGGAAAAGATGTATTAATAATTGAAAGGTGAGGTGGTGGAACATGAGTAGAGAACAGGATTCCCGTAGAAAAAGCAAGGAGAGCGCTCGTCGTGTCCAATCGAAGGGGCATCAGACTAGAAGAACTCGTGGAGGAAAGAAACAGAAAAGAAGGTAAAAACACGCGTGCGCTTAGTTTAAAACTGCGGTTCTTGGAATCCATGTTTGTTTTTCATTCCTTAGGTATCGAGCCAATAGAAAAGCCTCTTCATTAATCAAGGTGTCAAGAGTCTGCTTAGAACCATGCCTGATTCTTGGAATCTGAACTTCACGTTCAAAAAGCAGGTTCAAACCTTCAGCTAGGCTATTAGCTTCATACTGGCACAAATGTATTCTTTTACCCATTTTGAGGCGCATCATGAAATCTGTCACAACGACAAAATCCTTTTTCTCCAGTTTCTTGGCTCTCTCAATCAAATAATCATCTATCAAATAACGATACAAATCTTGAAAATCACATACTAAACTAGGTTTACTATGTTGAAGAGAATGTAAAAACCCCAAATACGGCTCAAGTTTCGCCTTGATTATTGCCCTGTAGAGTCTCCACGATAACATCTCGTAGGCCAGGTTGAAGAGGTTGTTCACCCCGTCGTAAGCCTGGAACTTCCTCCTCCCTTCAGGCCTGAGCTTGACCGGAATGAGCTGGAATATCTGGTGGAAGTATTTTTTGCTGCTTTTGCCTTCAATGCCCGTCAGTTTCTGCCTGGAGCTTCCGAGTCTGCAGAGTCAACGCTTTTGACTGCCTCCTTTAAGACGTCGCTGTTGTGTTTGAAGCCGTACTTCTCCAGTATCCGGTCCTGCCTTCCATCCGGGCCAGCACCAGCTGCTTCATGATCGGGAGCGCCTTCCCGTTGCGGTAGGCCTCGTACTGGGCGATCCTGGTCTTGACATGCGAATCATCGTCGAGGGATTTCAGCAAGGCAACTGGCCTGCCCTTCCGGGTCAGCACCAGGCAGTCGATCCCCCAGAATCCCATCGTGGCTAATGCCCCTGTGGACACCGTGTTGCCGCTTTTCAAGACCACCTCGCCGATTTCCCTTTCAAACAGGGGGTAATCCGCTGTCTTCCCAGTCTTGGCTTTCACAACAAGGCAGCCCTTCTGGACGCCCAGGTACGAACCGTAGCCGTCTAAAACAAGCTTCGCGATTCCAGCCTTACCCATGGCGACAGCTCCCTAAAGGTCCATACTTTTCAGTGAGCTGTTGTTCGATATAGTCCTGGAAATCTTCGACTGCCCTCAAGGCCTTTCTGGATTCCTTTCTCTCCGATACGAGAGCCCGGTGTGCTTTGGTCAGATTTTCCATGCAGGAATAGACTTGGCCTCTGAAGATTTCGCCATGCAGCTCCGGAAACTGAAGCGTTTTTCTGAATATCTCAGTGGACAGTCTCACGTAGGCTCTCAGCAGTAAGAGCGTAAATGGTTCTGTCTCCTCATGCCTAATCTCTTCCATGAATTCATCATCATACAGAATAACCAGGGGATCGAAATCCGGGAGGATTTTTTCGAAGGACTTGCTTCGCCTGTATTTCTTGGGTTTGAGCGTGAGGTTGCTCTCTTCCTTAAGCTTCTCTTAAACTAGAAACGTGCCGAAAAAATGGGGAGGATGCGGGAGATATCTCCACTCTCGGTTGAATACAGGTATATATGCGCTATTTATCTTAGCATTAGAAACTAGGAAAATGTCTAAAAGCATTCTATACTTTGATGTGTAGAGATTGGTTCGTTGTTTCCCACCTCTTTTTATGTAAATCACAAAAAATCAGTGGGTCAAACTCTGCAAAGCTTATCTACTTGTTTGAGTTTTGAGTGAAAGTTTAATTGAGATAAAACGAAAGATAAGGAAGAGGCTCAAATGAAAAAGCTGATCCACAGAGGCGTCCTCATTCCCAAAAAACCTGAATGGAAGAACCTTCACATAATAGTGCGTGGCAAACGCATAGATTTGACGCCGGAGCAGGAAGAAATGGCTATTGCGTGGGTCAAGAAACTCGGCACGGCATACGTTGAAGATCCCGTTTTCATCAGAAACTTCTTCCAAGACTTCTGCAAAGCATTAGGTATAAAAGAAAAGATTCCGCCAAAAGACTTCGACTTTTCACCCGTGATAAAACAAGTTGAAAGAGAAAAAGCCTACAAACTAAGCCTCACAAAAGGAGAAAAGAAAAGGTTAGCTGCTGAACGTAAGGCAGCTAGAGAGAGAAACAAAGAGAAATACGGTTTTGCCATAGTGGATGGCGTTAAGATAGAAGTGGGTAATTACACAGTCGAGCCATCTAGTATTTTCATGGGGCGAGGAGACCATCCGTTACGGGGATGTTGGAAACGTGGCGTTGACAAAAGTGATATAATTCTCAATCTTTATCCTGACGCACCAAAGCCATCAGGTGAATGGAAAGAGATTGTGTGGCACCCAGATTACATGTGGATAGCCAAGTGGGACGATAAACTTCGAGGCAAAGAAAAATACATATGGCTAGCAGATTCGTCACCCTTAAAACAACAAAAAGACATCGAAAAGTTTGACAAGGCTATTGAACTTGGCAAAAAGATAGAAGACGTTAAGAAACACATAGCATCTAATCTGGATGCAGAACACGTTACACGGCGTAAAATAGCTACGGTCTGTTATCTGATAGAAGCTTTACAACTGCGTGTGGGAGACGAGAAGGACCCAGACGAAGCAGACACTGTGGGTGCTACAACACTAAGACCTGAACACATAACCTTTGGAAAAAATCGCGTGGTAATTTTCGATTTTTTGGGCAAAGATGCTGTTAGATGGCAAAAACAAATTAGACCGCCCGAACAGGTCATTGACAATATGCAAAAGTTTATGAAATCTGCCAAGTCTTCAATTTTTGAAGGAGTAGGGTCAAAACATGTTTCACTTTTTCTCGACGAAGTTGCGCCAGGTGTTTCAGCCAAGGTTTTCAGAACCTATCATGCATCTAAAGTGGTGGCTGATTTTCTTGGTAGTGCTGGTATTTCTAAGCCGAATCTAGAATATGAAAAGAAACATGTTGCCACTATGGCTAATCTAGAAGCTGCCATTATTTGTAATCATAAGAGGAAGCCGCCGAAGAATTGGAAGGAGTCTTTGGAGAATAAAATGGAAAGATTGAAGAAACTGAGAGCTAAGGGTACTTCTAGTGCAAAGAGGCAGGCTAAGATTCTTCAATATAGGATTAAAACTGTTCGTGAAACTAAGGACTACAACCTTCGGACTTCTTTAAAGAGTTACATCGACCCTCGCATTTATTACCGGTGGGGGCGGAATGTAGATTTTGACTGGAAACTTTATTATCCTAAAACGCTGCAGAAAAAGTTTTCTTGGGTGGAACGTCACACAAGCTAGATTTTTTCGAAGCGTACGACGTAGACTAGTTGATTTTCGTTCCATTCTCCGTGCTTCTTTTTCCAAAGATCTTTGAATTCTTCTAACGTGTAGCCTCCTTCGGCTTTGGCGTCTTTTTCGGTGAAGTATTTTAGACGTTTTCTTTCAAGTGAAAGGATGTGTAAATCTGCGAAATGGGGCTCTAGCACTGTGGCGTAAGCTTTTTTGCCAGCTTTTAATTTAGGGTCTGGAGGGTTTGTTCTTGTGATTTGGGTTTGCAAGCCTTTCAAGATGGGTTGTTTGTTGTCTGCTGTGAAAGTAAGTTCGATAGGCTCTTCAATTGTCTCTTCTATGATTTCTTCAATAGGTTTTTCTGGTTCTTCTACGGCTTTTGCGATAACTTGACGTGCTTTTCTGCCGTGAACTGGTTTGCTGGCGATTTCTTTGGCGACTTCAATCTGTCTTGTTGGTTCTTGGATTTGTCGAGCGATGGTGAGAGCTGTGCTGTAGTCGAGCTTGCCCAGTTCTCGTGGTACACCTGTTTTTTCTGGTGCTGTGATCATTTTTTGAATTTCTGTGGGTGCTTCTGTTAGTTTGAGCCAGTTGTTGATGGTGTCAGGGGATACACCGATTTTCTTTCCGAGGTTTTCTTTTGTGGGGTATTTTTTGGGGTATTTCGTTAGGAGTTGTTTGCAGCAGTTTCCTTTTTCTACTGCGTTGAGGTCTTCTCTTTGTATGTTTTCGATGAGGTTTAGCTCTATTACTTGTTCGTTTGTGAAGTTGCGGATGATTGCGGGGATTTTTTGTAGTCCTGCTTGTTGTGATGCGCGGTAGCGGCGTTCGCCTACTACAACTTCATATTTGTCGCCTATTGGACAGATTATTAGAGGTTCTAGGAGGCCTACTTGTTTGATACTTTCTGCTAGTTCGTTTAGTTTTTTGATGTTTATGTCTAGGCGTGGGTTTAGTCTGTTTGGGCGTATTTTGTTTAGTTCGATTTCCTTTAGTTCAACCATGTGTTGCCCTCTCTTCCTTTTTAAGAATGGGTGCTTGATCTTATAAACTGCTTTTGTGGGTGTTTTTGTTTTTTCTGCGCAGTAGGGAAACCTTCCTATTTGGAGCTGAATAGAAGATTGACAGACGCTGAAACATTTCATTGTTTGTTTATTTTGATGCATTTCGGTCAAGTAACAAATGTCTTGGAAAAACTGCAAAAATATGCTGATCAGTTGAAGCTTTGGGCGAATGTTGTAGTTGAAAAGATGAAGGAAGGGACAGCTATGGAAGAGACGAAAGAGGAAATCGCAAAAAGCGACTCTGCCATATGTAAACTGAACGATTACATTAAAACTAATCTAATCATGAACAGAGGTTATGTTTCGCAAGTCATCCAAGGTTTTGTAGAATATTTCAATTATAAGGAAAGACAACGTTAGTAACGCCCATCTGAAAATCTTTGGTTTTTACACCAAAATTACTTATATTTCGCCTTTTTAATCAAGTATATAAAGTGACAAAGTTTGAACAAAACAAAACAACAGAGCCACTCAACGCATAATGTCCCTCTCGAAAAACTTGACAACTACTCGTGGCGCATCCCACAAAAATACAAACCAGGTATGCGCGTTCCAGGCATAGTCTTCGCAGATGAAGAACTGTTGGAAAAAATGAAAACAGACAGAACATTAGAACAGAGCGCTAACGTCGCCCATTTACCTGGCATATACAAGTACTCCATAACCTTGCCAGATGGTCACGAAGGATATGGCTTCCCTATCGGAGGGGTTGCTGCAACTGATTATGAGGAAGGGGTGATAAGTCCTGGAGGAGTAGGATATGACATAAACTGCGGTGTAAGACTACTAACAACAAACCTCACAGAACAAGACATACGACCCAAACTAAAAGATTTGACAAACTCAATCTTCAACAACGTTCCATGCGGCCTTGGCAGCCGCCGAAAAGACTTTCGAATTAAAACTAGCGAACTCGACAGACTAGCAGTAGAAGGGGTCCCGTGGCTAGTGGAGCAGGGAATGGGATGGAAAGAAGACATCGAACATTGTGAAGAGAAGGGTCACATGAAAGCAGCGAATCCCGACAAAGTTTCGACCACAGCAAAAAACCGAGGAGCAACCCAAATTGGCACTTTAGGCTCAGGCAATCACTTCCTCGAAGTTCAGAAAGTCGACAAAATATACAATCCTGATGTGGCTAAGGCCTTCGGTATCAATAGGGAGGAGCAAGTCACTGTAATGATCCATTGCGGTTCTCGTGGGTATGGGCATCAAATATGCTCCGACTATCTCCGTGTAATGGAGCAAGCGGTGCATAAATACAAAATTGTTCTGCCTGATCGAGAGCTTGCGTGCGCTCCTGGAAACACAAAAGAAGCGGAAGACTATTTTCAAGCAATGTCGTGCGCAGTTAACTATGCTTTCTCTAACCGCCAAGCTATAACTCATTGGGTAAGGCAAAGCTTTGAACTTGTGTTTAAGCAGCAAGCGGAAACATTTGGGCTTCAATTAGTCTATGATGTAGCGCATAACATTGCCAAGATTGAGGAACACCAAGTCAATGGTCAACGCAAGAAAGTTTGGATTCATCGTAAGGGAGCTACCAGAGCTTTTCCGCCTAATAACTCAGAAGTACCCATTGATTATCGCAGTTTTGGGCAACCTGTCCTTATTCCAGGCAGTATGGGTTCAAGCTCATGGCTTCTTGTTGGTGCGGCGAAGGCTATGGAAGTGTCTTTTGGCTCGACAGCTCATGGGGCGGGCAGAATGATGAGTCGAACAGCGGCAAAACGGAGGTTCTGGGGTGGTGACATAAAAAGAACTTTGGAAAAACGTGGAATTGTTGTTCGAGCGGCAAGCGCGGTGGTCCTTGCAGAGGAAGCTGATCCGGCTTATAAGAATGTGGATAGAGTGGTAGAAGTAAGCGACAAGGTAGGTATCGCTACACGTGTCGCCCGACTGTTGCCAATAGCAGTTGTGAAAGGCTAAAACACTCCTTTTTTTCTTTTTTGTAAGCAACAGAAACGATATATAACCAAAGGCTACACATGAATTCGCTTGTGGAAAATATGTCAACAGGTTTTGAAAGAATCGGAAAGGACACGCAGCTTCAAGACCACTGGATAAGAAGACTTGTAGCTTTTATCATCGATAGCATAATTGTGTGGATAGGTACCCTAATTATCGCAGCGATTATTACAATACCTCTTATTATAATGGCGTTCGTAACAGGCTTTCCTTGGTTTGTGCTTAACCCCTTTGCATTTCCGTTCTTCGCGGGGATATTAAGCGTTTTGTACTTCGCTTTGCTTGAGGCTCATTATGGATGGACTTTCGGCAAGAAAATCATGAACTTAAAGACCATAAAACTTAGTGGGCAAAGACCGCTTTTGGATGCAGCTTTCATCAGAAACATAAGCAAGATTTACTGGATTCTAGTTCTCATAGATGTGATTATTGGTTTGGCAACGCCTAGAGACCCTCATCAGAAAGTGAGTGATCACTTTGCTGGAACTACTGTTGTTTCAACAGCAGCTCTTCCATCACCACCTCCACCACCAAATTCATAAGAACACTCAAAGAGACAAGAATATGAAAGTTTCAATTAAAGACATTACAGAAGAAAATATCAAAGAAATCCCAGAACCATGTAGAACTTGCTTATACTGGGAAAACCCAGCTTTCAAACAAAGTAGAGAGTTATCGCAAACAGAAAAAGTAAAGTATGAAGCGGAGAAAGCCACATGGTTTCTCAAAACATTAGAAGAATTTGGAGATTGTGGCAAAATAATATACGTTGACAGCAAATCAGTAGGCTACACTCAATACTCCACCGCGAATAGACTTCCAAACATTCAAGAATATGGCGCTAAAAAGTTAGGAACAGCAAAGGAAAGTGCTGTTTTCATCTCTTGTTTATACATCTGTGACGAAAGCTTTCGTGGAAAAGGTCTGGGCGAAAGACTTCTTGGTAAAGTGGTCGCTGACTTGAGAAAACGTGGTTTCAAGACTGTCGAAACCTTCGCCAGAAAGGACTCAGCGAACAACCCTTCTGGACCAGTTGAGTTTTATCTGAGAAAGGGATTTCATGTCAAAGAGGAGTTAGATTCGGATTTTGCCCTTGTTAGGTTGAACCTTTAGCCTTGTTTGCTTCTAGCAAAATGAAACAGATACTCTTGGGCATATCCAGCATATTTTCCAAAATAGTCTCGAGCAAATGAACTTATGCTTTCATATTCTGCTGAGGATAATGAGGCTTTCTCTGAGATCTTCTTAATAAACAACGTGTCAAAATGGTTTGCATAATGCTTCTGAAGAATGCGTTTCATCCAAACGTCTACAGGGAATGCTTCCAGTTTCTCAAGAGAGAAGAGCAAGACACAGTCAGCCACTTTTTTCCCTACACCAGGAAACTGCAATAACTCTTCTTTAGCAGTCTTAAAATCGATCTTTTTTAATGCTTCAAAATCAACTTCATTACAGTCGACCATTCTTGCGGTTTCTCGAACTCTTTTTGCTCGAAATCCCAACTTGCATCTTTTAAGTGCATCCAAAGTGGCATTTGCCAATGCACAAGGTTCTGGAAAAGTATAAAAATCGTGGTTTTCGAAAGCAATTCTATCGCCAAATCGCTTTGACAATTCGGAAATCATGTGTTTGATGGCAGGTATGTTTTTGTAGGTGGCACATAAGTATGAAATCAGACATTCCCAAGGGTTTTGTCTAACAATGTGTAATCCGGGAAATGCTTGAACGGCTTGTCTTATCAAAGAATCCCGGGAGATTTTAGAAATTATAAGCGGCAAGTTGTCGTCTAATCGAAAATAGCTCTTCACGAAGTCAACACTTGCACCCTCAAATTCGAGAATATTGTTTATCTGTCGCATTTTGAAAACTCGCTGTTTAACAACTCCATACCACCAGTTTTCATGTTTCTCCCATCGAAACAATTGTCCACACTGTAAGGTGTTCTCTAAATCGAAAGGTGTCAAATGTATGTTCAGCTTTAGCTCCATAAGCTTTACAAGGTTTTTGAAGGAGATAAACTAATAAATATTCCCAGTGTTGATGCATCTTCTTGTTAACATAGCGAGAAACTTTAGTCTTGAATTGAGAGGTTGTTTGAAATGGTGAAGAAAGTTAGCATTTTTGGGCTTGAAGGGATATCAATGATAAAATCAGGCGACGACTTGACTAGCTTAATTGTCTTAGCAGCAAAGAATAACGGTGTCAAGATTGAAGACGGAGACGTTTTAGTCGTTGCACAAAAAGTGATTTCCAAAGCCGAAGACCGCGTAGTCCAACTAGACACAGTAAAGCCTTCCGAGAAAGCGTTAAAAATTGCTAAGGCAACAAGAAGAAACCCTAGACTTGTAGAGTTGGTTTTGCGTGAATCAAAGCGTTTTCTAAAAGCTTCACGACAGATACTTATAGTTGAAGACCAACGAGAAATAGTTAACATAAACGCAGGAATAGACAAATCAAATATTAAAGGCGCAAACCGCTACGCACTCTTACCAATAGACCCCGACGAGTCTGCTAGGCATTTACGTTCTCGCATAAAGAAACTGACTGGAAAAAACGTTGGAGTAATTATATCAGACACATATAGTCGAGCATTTAGACGAGGGCAAGTTAATTTTGCAATTGGTCTATCAGGGATTGATCCCTTCGTTGATTATCGTGGCACAGAGGATTTATTCGGCTATGTTATGCAAGTCAAGTTCAGCGCAGTTGCTGATGAGTTAGCCGGTGCTGCAGAACTAGTTATGGGCGAAGGGAAAGAGGCAATACCTGTGGTCATTGTTAAAGGATTGAATCGAATAAACTTTAATGATAGCTCTTCTTTCAGAGATTTGGTAATTGATGAAAAAGAAGACTTGTTTAAAAACGTCTGGTAGCTATTTTAAAACAGACAGCAAACATATAAACCACAAAACCAATGAACAACCAAAAGGTGCCCGACCAAGTGAAATGTAAACAATGCGATGCCGAAACCTACATGCCTTTCAAATGTCCTTACTGCAACCAATATTTCTGTGTCGAGCACCGCCTGCCAGAAAATCACAATTGCCCAGAAAATTGGCGTTCGCAAGCACCCAGAGAACAGCCAGCAAGAACACTGAAAACAAAAGCTGAACCCTCGTATCAGTATTCCGTTACTATGATGCCACCGCAAAAAAGAGGCAAAGTCATATGGTTCAGCACAACCGAACTTAAACACTTGGCAGTAGGAACATTGCTTGTAATGGGAGTAGGTGCATCTCTTTTTCTGTTTAACTTTTCTCTTACAGCTTTTTCTCTAACAGCCGTAGCACTCTTGGCAGTAGTCCTTACTTTTTCTTTCCTGATACATGAAATAGCCCACAAAATGTCTGCACAGCGCCAAGGATTATGGGCGGAATTTCGACTAACTCCAATAGGAGCCTTGATAACCCTGATCTCTATCTTCGCACCATTATTCAAGATTATTTCCCCAGGAGCTGTTATGATTGCAGGTCCAGGCGACAGAGAAACGATAGGAAAAACAGCTTTTGCGGGACCTTTAACAAACATTATTCTCGCTACACTGTTTCTTATAACAGGCTCGATAACTGAAATAATTAACTCCAACCCAGTCATAGTGTTAGTTGCAGTTTTCGGGGCATGGATAAACTCCTTTATAGCAGTCTTTAACCTAATCCCTTTCGGTATAATGGATGGCTACAAAATTTTTAGATGGAATAAAATTTTGTGGACGTTAAGTTTTTCTGTTTCAATTATACTGGCAATTTTAAGCCTTTTCTTTTTGCCTTAATGAAAAGACTATAGTAATTCGATGCTTACATAAACTTCTTCTGGCACTCGTATTCTCATAATTCGCCGCATGACCCGTTCTTCCGCGTCAATGTCAATAAGTCTCTTATGAATACGCATTTCCCACCTGTCCCAAGTTGCAGTGCCTGCTCCGGAAGGGGCTTTCAAAACTGGAACTTTAAGTTTTTTTGTCGGTAGAGGAATTGGTCCAGTTATTTTGACGCCTGTCTTGTCGGCTATGGCCTTTAGTTCATTGCATACATCTTCTAATCGCTTGTAATCAGTGCTTGTTAGCCTTATTCGTGCTTTTCTTGCCATTCAAGTAGCTTCTCCTATCAGCTTCACTTATCCAGTCTTACATGTTTTAAATACTTTTTCCCTAACTCTCAGATTTAATACACATACTTTTCGAACATCTTAGGCTTTCTGAACATTTGCACGCTGTTTATCTTTGTGAAATGTTCGAAATCTGTAGTAGCCAGTTCTTTTGCTTCATCTATGGTCTTTGCAGTTTTAACATGAAACTCATTGCTTTCAAAGTTGACAGTTTTTTCTAGAATTGCCAAGCCTGCGAAACGTATTAATATGACGGGTGTCATATTGACTAAGTGATCAGGTTGGCGATCCAAAATAGAAAGCTACTTTTCATAGGAACCTTGATGTTGTTAATTATTGTGGCAACAATTTTTGCATGTGTTAGGTTTTTGACGAATCAACTAGCAGATGAACCTGACACTCTAGAACCTGTGGAAATCAGAGAGTACCAGGGGCAAAAACTCTCTTCAGCAACTGATTTCAGAGAAAATTCGATTAAGGGACCTCAGTTTGTAGACAACGAAAGTTACAGACTTGCTATAACCGGTCTCGTAAATAATGAAATAGTATACACATATGACGATGTTGTCAACAATCATCAGCATTACGAGAAGGTTGTTACGCTCTATTGCGTAGAGGGGTGGGATGTGACAATACTGTGGGAAGGCGTTCTCTTGAAAGAACTGCTTGACGCGGCAGGGATTAGGTCAACAGCAAAGGTTGTGATATTTTATGCTTACGACGGCTATTCAACGTCTTTGCCCTTAGATTACATAATCAGCACTAATATAATAATGGCCTACAAAATGAACGGCTTGATCCTCACTTCTGAAAGAGGATTTCCTTTCCAACTTGTCGCTGAGAGCAAGCTTGGATATAAATGGATAAAGTGGATAACAGCCATCGAATTGTCGGATAATGAGAACTATCGTGGATATTGGGAAAGGAGAGGCTTTTCCAATGATGCAGATGCTCCATGAGATTTAGAGCATATTTATTGTCTTGTTCAACAGTCTTGGTATTAGATGAAGTAAAGAAGGGATATAGAATGATTCGGAGCTTATTCAAGAAAGGATTAGATTGGGCTCTCTTTGGAATGACACTTATTTATCTACTTACTGGATTAGGTATTACTCAGTTTCAAATAATTGAGGATTTAACATTCGGCCTATTGAACAAGAATCTGTCCTTAAGACTCCACGAAGATTTACTGGTGCCATTCCTAATCTTGTTGAGCTTACATGTGTTTTATAGGCCAATTAGATGGGTTTATTTGAAGACTGTAGAAAACTTGGTCATGCGCGTAAGATCATAGAAATGAAGGCACGCGCATTACAGAAAAATGGGGATTTGCGGGAGAGAGCTCCATTTGCCTCTTAAAGGTCAAATTTTCTGTCATTTACAGACTTTCTTCAAAACCTGTTCTAAATATTGATTATCTTTTCATAATCTTTGTTACTTTCATAGTTGAGTTTAGAGTTTAGATGACATAAAAATGAGTGCCTTACAAGAACTCCAGAATATAAGAAAAGGATTAGAAGAAGAATCACGTTCTTTAAACGAAGAACGAAAGAGCCTTGAAGACAAAGTGAAGATACTTCGGGATAAGATTGCAATTGAGGAGTTAAGGAAGAGTAACGCTGCAGTGCGTGGCATCATATCTCAACTGAAAACCCAAATAAATGAACTGGAGCGAAAACTAAATGAACCTATAGAAACGCCGACACCAAGTCAACAATCCCAGGAAACCATCGCAGAAAACGTTACTGCACTGAATCCTGAGGTTCCTCAAGCCCAACAACAATCTGGCGACAATAAACAAGAAGAAAGAAAAAGAAGATACTTCTAAAAAATCAATGCAAAAAAATAGACGAGACACACTTCTTCCACAACATCAGATAGAGCTAAATATTTGGCAAAGGCAAAAATAGCGCAGAAAACAGGTGAATCAGATGACTAGAGTTATTTGTGAACGAAGAGATTGTAAACATTGGGTAGACGGGGAATGCGCACAAGAGAAAATCGAAATTAAAGAGAGAACAATTCCTCCAAACGAAGAATTAGCCTTTTGCAAAACCTATGAAATGGTTGCAGGCGTCTGTTGAAAGATTTGTTTTAGATGTCAATTGCACGCGCTTGCCAAAAAATGGAAAGTTTGGTGAGGGATAATTCTGGCGCCCGTAATGTATTTGCACTTGTTCAGATTAAATTAGCATAGTTATTGTAGATTCATAATTATTATATTGCTACCACGAGTCATTCAAAACGGTGATTCATCTGTCGAGAGAAATAAACGACCATAGGCTGGGCGCATTTGTCTATGGCTTTCTAAGCGGATTAGGTTTGATTCTGATTATGTGGGGTGTCGCTTCTATATCATGGATGCCTTCAAGGAATCCAACCATGTTCATAGGCATCATTTTGTTTGGGGTTATTTTGTTTTCGGTTGGTAGCTGTCGCGAAGCTTATCTAAGAGGCAGTCTGTCATTACAACCAAGTACTAAAAAGACACCCCAGTCAACACGTAAGGAAACAACTTACTCTAGCCCTATGCTGAAAGAACAAAATCAGGAACAAGTGCTCGGAACTGAAACGCGTGAAGTTGTTATTTACGAACAAGAACGTCAAGTTCAAACTTAATTTGCGCGCGTTCTAAGTCCTATTTGTCCTTTTTTATGTATATTGGCTGTCGTAGTCTTCTTTTCCTATATGCTATGGTTTTTTCCACTGCTCTGCCGTTGAGCCTCTTGATCTTAACCCTTTCCTGCATTTTTTGGACATTGAAGTTAGTTATAGGCGTTTTTGGTCTGCCCAAGATGGTCGCTCCTTGCAACTTGCTTTCAGTCGAGCCTTGATATAGTGTTTATGAATGGTGAATAGGTTTTCCTGATATGGTTAATCTATGTTATGTAAGGCTAAACCACAAAAAGATGAATTGTACGGAAGGCATCCCCAGTTTCAGTTTTATTTTTTATGAGGTTTTGGGGAATGTTTTCTTCTAAGAATTGTAATTGCTATTAGCGTTGCCACTATGAAGAGTGGTAGAATCATCAGTGATGAAGACTCTGGGATTTAATATTTATATTTTTGAAATTTATCGAATATCTTCAAACTCTTGAAGTATTTGCTACATATTGAAATGATAGAGCATATACACCTACTGGAGATTTCCATTCTTTATGAGATCCGTGCACCTCTCAATATTGGCCGACGCCTGACAATCATGAGCCAGTGTCCTGCGGGTTCACGCCGACTGGCATTTAGAGCATTTTTCTCAAAAATCGTAAGAGCTTATCTATAGCAGTAGCCATAAGTGCAGAAGAATAAAGAAATGGACAAACAAAAACTGGAAGCCAAAGCGTTGCTTATTGATTTGGATGGAACAATAGTTGACTCTTTAGAAGCCTTCGCTGAGGCAGCAGAAACTGCGCTCTGTGCAATTGGGTGCAAACAAAATTCTGACGACGTGGGGTGGGAAATAGCCCGACTTTTACAGCGTAACCTTTCCCTCAACGAATTCTTTGACAAAAACAATCTAGATAAAGCATTGAGAGAGAAGTTCCTAACACTATTCTTGCAGTCTTTCTATAAAATCGCCCCAAGCAAAACTAAACTCTTCCCAAATGTAAACAAAACTCTACACATGCTTTCGAGAAATTTTCAGCTTGCTCTCATCACCCGTCGACGAGCTCCAAAAAAACTTGTGAATAAAGAGCTAGAACGCTTGCGTCTTAACAGTTATTTTACGACGATTGTAACATCGCTGGAAGTTGAGCGGTCTACACCTTTTCCAGATGCTATTCTAAAAGCTGCTGATGAGCTTCAAGTATCAGTCCATAACTGCATTGTAGTTAGTGATTCTGGGGTTGACATCAGAGCTGGCAAGTCTGCTGGTGCAAAAACGGTTGCGGTACTTTCCGGTTTATTCAAAAAAGAAGAGTTGAAAAAGGAAATGCCTGATCTCATTATAAAAGACATTACCTGTCTTCCTGAACATCTTCTAGCAACTTAGATTAAGCGCTAGACCTTTTCCTGAATCATTTTTTACATAAAACGCTATCAAATGTTCTGGAGGTAGATGTCTAACTTTCTCGGATGCTTGAATCTTGTGGGTCTAAAGAAAGAACGCTCTTGGTAACGCTTAGAAAAACCTGCGTTTCTTTTTAGGCTCTTGGTGTTCTGGATTTGGGCTAGTTTCTGGCGCTATGTCTGGTTCTGGCTCCATTATTACTATTTCTTCTTGCTGTGTTTCTTCCGGGACTTCTTCTATAGTCTCTGGTGGTAGTTGTTCCCGAACTTCGGGGGGAGCTTTTGTTTTTTCTCGTGGTTCTTTCAGTTTCTCTTCGATTTCTTTCATCCTAGATTCAAGTTGGTTAACTGCTTCGCGCTTTGCCTTGACTTTCTCGTCTATCTCTTGGATTGCCAGTTTTTCTTCAAGAATCTTCATTTTCTCGACTAACGTTTTTTCTTTTTCTTCCATTGATTGCAGTTCATTTTCTAGGTTTGTTTTCCTCTTTTGTAGTTCTTCTAGCTCTGTGGGAGTCATGATTTTTCACTTGTAGTGTTCCTACAAAGACTTGGGATAAGTAAGTTATGAAACCAAAATCAATATTTGGGATACCACAGGAATCTCGATTAAACCACAAAATCCGATTTTATAGGTGGATGTCTTCGAGCCACATATACTTTGTATATTGCCTACATGTCGAGATTGAGAATAGTTCTCAAAAAATGTTATAGAAGATACTATAAACAACGCTTAATTAAGACGTTGCGTGCAATATTTATTGGAGAAGGCTCTGGGAAGAAACAGCAATGAACTTTCTCGAGTTGCTGCTATCACAATGCCTGAAGGACCGTAACCCACTTTTGGATCTCCAAGGCTCAGATCGACGAGTTTTACAGATAGCCTGCGAAGACTTGATAAATTTCTTAAAATTTCACTGGGGACTGATTGATCAAGAGGATGGCGATTACGATTTGATCGAAAAAGTCCAAAAGTATTTCGAGGACAATTCTGAAGAGTTTTCGGAGTTCGTAGGCATATGGGCTGGCCTCTGGATAAAAAAGTGGAATGAAAGAGTTAAACTTCTCATAGGAAACAACGGCTCTTCCCAGTGGTCCCGAGTGAATAAACGGTTAGAAAATGCAGAACCATTGTGGCGACAAATCGAAAAACGCGGGGAACTCAAAAATATACTAGTAGAATCTTTGATTAGGAACGGAGAAATTTGCGGAACCTCTATAATGGCAGAAAACTTGCTGAAACTTGAACTCGAGACACGTGACGAAAAACACGGTTGGAGCAGCGAGCAGGAAAGACTTCTAAACATTGTAAACACAACCCTGCGAAAAGCAAGACAACTAGCCTATAGCAAAGGGCCTCTTATCTTTGTGAAAATTGACAAGAGGTACTTCATGCTCAACTAATATCTGCTACATTTTCTTCTTTTTCTTCATACTTTTAAAATCTTTATTACTTCCCTTGCAACAAACGTTTTACGCAAATCCTTTTTCAATTGGAAAACGTGAATTGCAGAAAGCCTTGATAACTAACATAACCTGCAATTTCTAAGATATAACCTTAAATCATCTCGACCTACCGTTAACGGAAAAGTTCGAATATGCCAAAATAGAACAATGATGAACGATCTATTTCTATAAAGCACACACAGATTTCGGTAATAGCAGAGATTATGAGCTAATCTATTTCCCTAGTCAGTATTTGACTAGCGAATATGGCGCCAACTACAAGAATCCCTATGCATCCCATCAACGCAAAAGCGTAGAGAGGCTGATCTTTTAATAGAGGCTGAAAAGCGCTTGCAACGACAGGTGCAATAATCGCTAGAAAAGCCACTGCACCAATAGTGCAAACGACTATGATCCCACTTGTAAAACTGATCCATTGGTTGATGGCATTTGTTTCATTTTCCTTTCCACCTTTTGACAAGAAATCGTGACGCGCCAAATTCCCCAAAGTTGTACATTTAAGGTAGAAATATCCTCCTATTGCCACCATGGTTGTGGCGAAAACCTCATAGTAAGTAATACTCTGCGAAGTTGCAATGAAGTAGGGGAAGCCTCCAACTTTCGATTCTACTAGGATAGACGGTAAAATAAGCGCTACGATGAACGCAAAAAACCCTCGTCCTCTAGCTTCAGGAACTAGCAACACGGTGGTTATTCCCATTAAGATAGCGAAGAAGGAGACAAAAGTGGGAAATGCTTCTATTATCTCTTTACTCAGAGGGGACAAAGCAAGAATAGCTAAAGCAAATGAAAGTAGTAAAGCTATATGCTTGTTGTAACGCGACACGCAAACATAGCTGAAAACTACGGTCATTCCATAAGACAAGTAGCGATAGAAACAAATTCCATTTATCAGAACGTTTGTTTGCGTGTTCAAAAAAGTATAGGATGCGGATACGCTCATCAGAACTATGACAATAAATTGAAAGACTGCAGCTATCTTAAATGAGCTTTCTAGTTTCAACGACTCTCACCTTGCCTTAAAGATTTTACAAGTTTGACTCCTAAAGCCTCTTCCATTGGGTTCCAATCCAGCACTATTGTCCCCATTTTTCTTGCGTTCTGAGAGAGAACTCTGCTCTTCGCTTCGAGCATTTTGGCAGCAAAAATTTCGAGTTCATTGACCTTTGGAATAAGGCTGTAAGGTATTACATTAACAATTATTGTTTTTATTCCTTCTCTCTTCCTTCGGAATCTCCAAATCTCTTCTAATCCACTTAAAAGGGCACTCAACCTGCTCAGGGTTACATGGGTGATAATGACTATCAGTGGAGAAAGAGTGATCAAATATTTCCGGTTTCTTTCTAGAGCTTTTGACAGTCCTTCTTGCCAATAGACTCTAAATTTGATCCCCGTGGGGTTCAGTTCGAGCATCTCTTGAGAGATTTTAATGAATTGTTTCTTTCCAGTCTCAGGGTAGAATGTTTTGCCAAGATCGTTATAGACATACATCCCGAGACGGAACCCTTTGTTAAGGAAGTAGTAGGCAATGCTGTTTGCAGCCTGGGTGGCGTACTCGAAAGCATTCTCAACGGATGTCCCAATGTTCATGTCAGGGTGGGCATCGAGAAATATCCAGACTGTCTGTTTTCCTTCGCGTTCATACTCGTTTACTAGTGGATTGAAGATCCCCCTCGCTGCAGCCTTAGCAGATGCCTTCCAGTTGATAAATTTGAACGGGTCTCCATGCACATAACTCCGTATTTCTTTAAAATCTGTGCTTAAAGGACCTACTTTAGCAATGCTTTCCATTGGCTGAGTTGTGTAGGCGGTGCTCCGTAGTGGCCTTATTCTAGATATGTTTGGCAAAAAAGGACGTACAGATAATTGTTTTGGCTCTGCAGATGAGCCATGTTGAGGCACTCTAAGTCCAAGAAAATGCCTTGATTCCCAACGAACTCCGCTGATGAAGTAGCTACCACGTTTGGTGCATCTAACTTTGTAGGAGAGAGTGAACCGTTTCTCCCCAAATCCTTTTGCAATTACTTTGTAATTGCTTCCGTCAATGAGTTCGAAATGCTTCGGAAATTCGTCATAAATGATAGCCGAACCCAAGCCGTAACTTATTCTACCCGATATTCGTACCTCTAAAGTCTCGCCGACCCATGCAGAACCAGGAAAGCCTTGCTTTTGCCACTCAATTTTTGGAAGTGGAATAGAAACTCCAACTAAGTAGATAAAAATTGGAATGAGCGATGCGTAGAGCAGCAAAGAATTAGCAAGAACCAAACCGAAGAAGAAGAGTATGCCAAACCACGTCAAAAGACTGCTGGATTCTTTGGTGAGCAGGCTCACTTAATTTACCTCGGCTGGAACTCCTTTGGTACGGGCATCGAGTTCACAATGCCCTTTATTATGTCTTTTTCGTCCACTCTCTGCAATACATGCTCTACTTTGAGGATCAACCTGTGAGCAAGGGCGTTCACAGCGAAGGTTTTGATGTCGTCAGGGGTCACAAAGTCTCTTCCTCTCATAAGTGCCATCGCCCTCGAAGCCTTGAGTAAGGCTAAGCCTCCTCTTGGACTGGACCCCACCTCAACCTGTTGATGCTGTCGCGTTTTCCTAATAATATTAGAAATGTACTTTAGAACCACGCCATCTACATAAATGTCGTTCTCTACAGTCTCTTGCAAAGAGCGAAACTCGGTTGCCGATATGACTGGCTTCAGATCTCTAGTTGGATCATCTTTTTTCCATTCTATCCGTCGTTCGAGAATCAGTTTCTCTTCATCTAACGATCTTGGATACCCTGTGGAGAGTTTGAGCAGGAAGCGATCCATTTGTGCTTCTGGTAACGGATACGTGCCCTCGTATTCTATGGGGTTTTGTGTTCCTAATACGAAGAAGGGTTCCTGTGCTATGTGGGTTTCTCCTTCAATAGTGATCTGTCTCTCTTCCATGACTTCTAGGAGAGCAGATTGAGTCTTTGGTGGTGATCTGTTAATTTCATCGGCAAGTAAGACATTTGTGAATGCTGGGCCTTTCAGAAGCTCAAAAGACCCGTCCTTTGGATTCCAAACCTTGGTTCCAAGAATATCTGAAGGTAAAAGATCGGGAGTGAATTGAACCCTGGAAAATCTGCATCCTACAGAAAACGATAGTGTCTTTGCTAAAAGTGTCTTTCCCAATCCTGGATTGTCCTCAAATAGAACATGTCCATTGGCCAAAGCTGCTGCCAACAACTTTGCTACTAACAGTCGGTCTCCTACATATATTTCACATATCTGATCTATCACTTTTTCGCATGCTTTTCTTGCTGTTTCTAAGTTCATATATTCATCTATCCTTCAATTTCTGCCATGAGATCCTCTAAGAGCTTCTTCCTAGCTTTTTTGTTCTTTCTATTGAAACTTTCTTTCACTGATGGAAGAGCAAATATCGACGGCTTCTTATCATGATAGTATAGGAGTGGAGCCATGGTTCTTATGATTTGTTGCTCTGCGTCTCCAAGATCACGTAGATGCAACGTTAAATACACCAGTAAAGGCTCTTTTATTCCTCGATTTACAAATTGTTCCTGAACAAATGTCAACTGTCTAAAGTCGGCTCCAGTTTCGCGTTCAACTTCCTGTATATGCTTTCTCCACTCTGTGCGTTCTGACTCTACGTAAAGTTCTCTAAAAACCATTTTAACATTAATGTACATGATAGCTATAGCAAAAGTTATTGCGACCCACTCTGCTATCACTAAATAAGGGTTCAGCTCGATTATAGAGGGTCTAACAAAACTTAGATATGCAGTCAGAGAAAAACCCAGAATAAAATTTCTTTGTAAACCTTCAGAAACCCACTTTGACATCGTCGAAATCACAAGATTATCTACGTCTTTAAGAGTATTGAACAGAGATCCTAGACTGAGTCCAAGCAGTCCACCTGTGAAGGAAAAAGAAACATAAAAAAGCAAAATGTAGCTTTCTGAAAGAATTGCTAATGCGTTATCAACTGCGTTTTTGGAAAGTAAGAAAGCGAAAACTGAAAGCGCTAAAATGCGTAGCCATTTGGCGGTAGTCCTTCTCTTTGAAGTCTGTTCAATAACTACCGAGGCAACATTTGAGGAAAAAAGAAGACAAACCATTGACAAGGAAGGTACTAGAAGAAAGGATGTGTCAAGCTCAAAGAGGTTTAGAGCCAGTAATTTAGGGCTGAGAAACAGAAAAAGGAGAACCCCTATCACCGCCCATACAATCGCCTCTTTAACAACTTTATTTAGTTTTCTCTGCATTAAATTTCAACTCTTTGAGAGACTGATACATTGTCTCGTAATCCTTCCTTTCTATTGAATGTATGCTGTATTCGGTTTTCTCGAAGCAGTCTGTCACTTTTTGAAGAATCTTTTCATCAAATTTACCTGTGTTCAAAAGGAGATTTTCAATTTCCCTCGCCGTCATTTCGTCTTCTATTTCCAAATGTTTTTGATCTAAGATTTGAAGGAAGCCTATATAAAGATCAATTATTTCCTCTCTATAATCAACTATGCGCAATGTTGCTTCAGCAGTTGCAGTAGGGTGTTGCGATTTATTAATCAACCGTGCCGCCACTTGATAAACGCCTTTCTTCTTAAAGACGTGCGAGAAAGTAGTATACCTTTTTGAGAGAATGCTTTTTGCAGTTTTTTTGTCGTTTACAAGAAATTCCACCGTTCTTCCTTCTGCTCTTTTTCGCATTCTTTCATTTGGCAGGCATTCTATTCGCAGTTTCTCTCCAACTCCCCAAACGTTAGGGAATGGGCTTCTGATATCAGGAAAACTGATTGTAAAAAAAGTTCTCTGATCTAACTCAACTGGTAGTAGCTCTTTCTGTTGTTCATCTATCAATTCTATGGTCTTACTCGTGTAGAAAAGCGATCGCTTTGCTACAAATGAGATGGCGATCGTAACTGAAATGATAAAGGGTAGCAAGAACACGATAGGTATTACAGGTTCAGCGGTAATTGTTACAGAAGTCATCGCAGGTAAATATGTGTCTGAGCCTTCGAATCGTAGGGTCAAACTGATGTTCTCTGGCAGTAGTCTAACGGTGTCTAAAAGAAATTTCACATTTCCCTCATTGTCAGTTTTTCCTGCTAGACCATAATTTTCTATAAAGATGTTCGCTTCTGGGATTGGTAGCCCATGATCGTCAAGAAGAGACGCTGATAAAGAAAGCCACTCTCTTCCACTTGCTTTCTTGGAAGATGTTATGCTAAAATCGGTCTTTGCTGTGACGTTCACTTCTTGGCTCAGATTCAAATCTCTTGGTTGAATTATAAAACTCAAAGTGTGGGCGCCTAGTTCTTCTTCAAGATCCACTTGGAAATTATAAAAGAAAAAACCACTGAAATCAGTCTCGACCGTCGATAATGGGTGGCCATCGAGTGCTATAGTTACAGGTTCTTTCCACATTCCCATCTTATTCATGTCGACCATACCCTGAACGAGGCAAATTTCTCCTCGTATAAACTGACTCCTAGTGAAACTTTGGACCGTGGGGGCCCCAGTCTTTACGCTAATAGTCTCTGTTGCATTAAAACCGCTTATATACTCGTCTCCAAGAAAGGTGACATTAAGTTCAAAAAGTCCAGGATGCATAAATCTTTTCTCGTGGACTGTGAGAAAAACTCCATTAGCATCTGTGAAAGTTTGCCATTTCCAGTTGATTGAAAGGTTGTCTAGTAATCGTATTTCTAATATTATACATGCGTTTTGAACTGATGTTCCATCATCCAAAAATAAGTAGCCATAAACTGCCGGTTGATCTCTCACAAATGTTGGGCTTTTCACTTTGAGCTTCAAAGATGTCCTAGCGCGCACTTTGATGACGACGGAGTCGCTAACAGATGGAGCATAACTAGAATCTCCTAAAGAGATAGCAATAAGATTGTGAATGCCTTGTTCCACGTATAATGGCACTTGACAATTTGCCCAGAAATGCCCGATTAACGAAGAGCTTCCACCAATAACTGTGCTTTTTTCTTCCTCTGTCTCTGATAACAAGATGAAAACGGGAAGATCGTGTACTGACTCATTTTTATCCGTATAAATCTTCCCCCCAATGTTGAAATAATCCCCTCTGAATATAAACTCGTCAACAGAACTAATCCCAGTAGTCGTGGATACTCGTTTTTCCTTTCCAACTTCCGTCACCGCCATAATGGAGAACGTCTTGTAATCATACAACGACATTGCACGGACTGTAAATACATTTGTTTCGTCAAGACCTGCGTTTTCTGGTATCGTAATCTCTATCAAAGCGTCTTCGGTCTCGAAAGGTCCAACTACTAGTTCCTTTGGGATGACCCTGCCTTCCCATTTTTCTTTGCCATATACAGATAACCTGATGTTGTCTGTTATGTTACGTTTATTTATAACCTTTAATTGATAGAAAACCTTCTCGCCACAGTATCCTTCGGCTTTTATTGGCGACGCTTCAAGGCGAGGAGAATCCGCAGGCGGTGGTGTGGCGTCAAATCGAACCCACCCATAGGGAGGTAGGTATGCCTCTGTCTCTGTATGGGCACCTTTTGAATAGTAGTAGGTCTTGTTTTCAAACGTTCTCTCAGGTTTAAACCCATAACTTATTCTTGCTGGTATGCCCTGACATCTTAAGATCACTGTGAGCGCAGTCGCCGCATCTATACATACACCTTCTCCCCATTGCATGTAAGAAAGAACCCAGTCACGATTGATTACTCGAAATTTTAGACCTTCCCAAAGGTTGAAATCATAGTCAAAGTGGGTTCTTAAATACTGAACATCTGCAAAGATTTGGTCGAGAACCTTGTAAGAATCATGCTTTAGCTCCCTAGCTAATTCCCAAACTTCATCCGGTAGAGAAGGTAATTGCAGGTAAACATTACGAACATCTTGTGGGACATTGTCCAAGGAAACAAGGCTTCCATTGATTTCGTTGTAATCTATATGGTACCATGTAGCCTGATAGATTATTTCGGTTTTATTATCAATTCCAGAGATTCTAATTCCATAAGTTTCAGCAACACTGTCCATGCGTAACTCGAACTCCCTGTATGGAGACAGTGTTGGATTCGACACGCTGGTTTTGGATGGAGGAACAGGTAAAGAAACCTCCTCTTCAGTGGTGTTCATCTCGATAGTGAAGATTTGCACATCACTATTGTTCTGAATTTTCGGAAACTCCTCTATACTTTCCTCGGTCGTGGTGCTGCTCCATCCAAAACCGTCGTAGTAATCGGCTGTAGAAACCCTCCAGAATATGGCAGGATCAGCCGGTGAAACTGCAAACACAAAATCGGAAT
>JGI2172J19969_10000018_pt1 | contig 52165 bp, 47 predicted proteins | sample DeeMarSWOR230_32_FD_19969 | JGI IMG/M metagenome (IMG submission 19969)
GTACCTTCTCATTTCCCTAATGATGAACACGGACTGGGATATTTCGATGGAACACATCTCTACGAGCACGGTGACCCGAGACAGGGCATCCATCCCGACTGGAACAGTTTTATTTTCAACTATGGTCGGGACGAAGTGAGAAGCTTTCTTCTTAGCAACGCACTATTCTGGCTGGACAAATATCACGTCGATGGTTTGCGTGTAGATGCAGTGGCCTCCATGCTTTATCTGGATTATGGCCGTAAAGAAGGCGAATGGATACCCAACAAGTACGGCGGGCGGGAAAACTTGGAAGCCATCGCCTTCTTACGCCGCTTTAATGAGGCGGTTTATCAAGAAAGCCCGGGGGTGCAAACTATTGCCGAAGAGTCGACTGCCTGGCCCATGGTATCTCGTCCAACTTACCTGGGGGGATTGGGATTTGGCCTGAAGTGGGACATGGGCTGGATGCATGATACCCTGGAGTACATGACCAAGGATCCCATATATAGAAAATATCACCATAATGACCTGACTTTCCGCTTAATTTACGCCTTCTTTGAAAACTTTATCCTGCCGCTTTCCCACGATGAAGTTGTACATGGCAAAGGTTCTCTCTTAGGAAAGATGCCGGGAGACGACTGGCAAAAGTTTGCCAACTTGAGGCTCCTTCTCGGTTACATGTACGCCCAGCCCGGTAAAAAGCTACTATTTATGGGTGGGGAGTTTGGCCAGTGGCGGGAGTGGGCTCATGACGAGAGCCTGGAATGGCACCTGCTTCAATACTTACCCCATTCCGGTCTTCAGCGGTGGGTCAGCGACTTAAACCGTGTATATCGGGGGCAGCCGGCTCTTTACCAGATGGATTTCGACTCAGCGGGCTTCGAGTGGATTGACTGCAATGATTTCGAGCACAGCGTGTTCAGTCTGATACGTAAAGGGCGTTCCTCAGACGACCTCCTTGTAGTCGTTTGTAACTTCACTCCCACGACTCATTCTAATTATCGAATTGGCGTACCACAGCCAGGACTCTGGAGAGAGTTATTGAACAGCGACGCCAAGGAATACGGAGGCAGCAGCCAAGGTAATCTGGGTGGAGTGGAAGCAGCGCCGATCCCCTTGCATGGCCGCCCCTATTCCCTGACCTTCACTCTGCCGCCCCTGGCTGTTGTGTTTTTTAAACCCTCACAGTGAAACGAGGTGGCTATTTCTATAACACGCTGCAAGACTCTTACATGTAGAATATGCAAAGATTATCTTGGCACGACTATTGGACTTTTTCCACCTTGAGCAGATTTGTGGAGCCAGCTACCCCGACAGGAATGCCACCGGTGATTACTATCAAATCACCCGGCTTTGACAGCCCCAATTCTTTAGAAAGCTTAGCACCCATAGTAAACAATTCTTCCAACGATGAGGCCTTAGCTATTTGGAAGGGGTAAACACCCCAGCGCAGCACCAATCTCTTCGCGACCACGGCATCGGGAGTTATCGCCAGAATAGGCATTCTCGGTCGGTATTTTGATACGCGCCCTGCTGTGCTGCCAGATTGAGTAAAGGCCACAAGAGCCACTGCTCCCAGACTTTGCGCTGTATGACAGGCACTATAGCTTATCAATTCATCCGTCTTTTGCTCCAACCACCTAGCTCTCTCTAATAATATCTGCTCGTAGGGTAGTTTATCTTCTGCTTCCCGAGCGATATTTGCCATCATTTTGACTGCTTGCACTGGGTACCTCCCGATGGAGGTCTCTGCCGAGAGCATGACAGCATCAGTACCATCAAATATGGCATTAGCCACATCAGTGACCTCGGCTCGCGTTGGCCGAGGAGTATCCACCATTGACTCCAGCATTTGAGTGGCGGTAATTACTGGCTTACCTGCCTGATTGCATTTCTTGATAATCTCTTTCTGCACCAGTGGTACTTTCTCCAGGGGAATGTCCACACCAAGGTCTCCTCGCGCCACCATGATGCCATAGCTGGCTACCAGTATACTTTCAAATTTGTCAACTGCCACGCCCCTTTCAATCTTGGCAATAATTGGTATATCTGCATCGTTCTCATGTAATATAGCTCTGACACTGGTTATGTCCTCAGCATTGCTGACAAAGGAGAGAGCCAGATAATCAGGCTGCTGCCTGACAGCAAAAAGAATGCATTCTCGTAAAGTATCGGTAATAAAAGGGGCAGAGGTGCGCATACCAGGAACTACCAGCCCTCGTCCCTCGGTGAGTATCCCACCAACCATGATCCTGCATCTAACATCTGTACCTCGCCTCTCCAATACCTTGAGTTGCATGGCACCATCATCAAGCAACACTGTATCCCCCACCTTTATATCTTGAGTAAGGGTAGGAAGATTAACTGATATTACCCCAGCATCCCCTTCCATCTTCCTTGTGGTGAGGGTGACCTGTGCGCCCTTTTTCAGTCTGGTTTGACCATCTTTCAGCTTACCCGTGCGATATTTCGGCCCGGGCAAATCTATAAGTATAGCAACAGGAATTGCCAGATTGCGGGACCATTTCCTTACGGTCTGGATGTGACGGTCGTGTTCCTTATAGGTACCATGGGATAGATTAAATCTGGCGACACTCATACCGGCCTTTATTAGTTGCTCAATTACGGCAGCAGAGCCAGTGGCCGGACCGATAGTGCATACTATCTTGGTTCGCCTTCCGAACAAGCTTGAGCGTTTCATATCACCACCTAGCTCTGCCTAAGTATTACCTGTCAATAACTCTGATACCAGCCCTCTGTCACTGGTGCAAATTTGCCGTTTTCAGCCCCCAGCCTGGAGTACCACGGCTTACCATAGCTATCAGCTATCTCAGCCAGTTTTTTCAACCTTGGAGCAGCCGTTTTCTTGAAAAAATTCATTCTCTCATCCCGGGAACGAATTTGAGCACCCTCCTGCCACAGGGCACGCCCAGCTAGAAAACCAGAGGCTCCCGCCTTACAGGCTATATCTACCTGCTTCTTAAATGAGTCGAAGTCAACGCCAGCACTAAGCAGCACCCAGGGCAGCCGGGATGCCTGGTTTAACTCTTGGCACAACCCCAACAGCTTTTCCTCATTTTGTTCGAACTTAATATCTGCCGGAAATTCTGCTTTCAACACATCAATGGGTAGGGCAGTGATCTGCTTGGCAGTTTCGATTACCAGACCAGGTTTTATCTCAGCAAACTTCTTCGAAGATGCTCCACCTCGATTTATGCGTTCTTTTTCCTCAATCGGATAACTTACTGGCTCAACGAGAAAGGCTATATCCTCTTCAAGGCACTGGTCAGCGAGCCTTGCCACCAAATCCAGTTGTTTTGAGGCAACATCCTTCAGGTCAGGTCTGAAGTAGATTAAAAGCTTGACTGCTGAAGCCCCCATTCTCTTCGCCTTTTTCACGCTCCAGCCGGGCAGAAGTTCAGTGATTCTGGCGGTACTGTTGCCACTATAACCGGTCTTTTCCATGCTGATAAGAAGCCCCTTAGGCCCGGGCAAGAGACCCGCAGTTATAGCCTGACCAGCTCCATATTCCGGGTCAAGCAATATGGCACTGGCAAACGGTGCCACCGCTTGACAGAGGTCAAGCTTAAAATCAACCATATCTTGATAACTCACTGCATCAGCGTTTTTCTCGTCCAGGGCCCGCTTAAGCGCCCCTCTGTGGTCAATGGCACACATCGTCATAATGCCCTTAGAATCAGCCAGTTGCTGAAGCCCTCTTAGCTTGCCGATAGATATGTTCATTGCATCACCTCATGATAGACCCTGTCTCTTCTTTCACTCGCAGCGGAGTCTCCTTATTTCCTGAAGAGCGAAAGCAGCGGCGCCGAGCACGCCAGAATTTCGACCCAACTCGGCATAAGCAAAGCGCACAGCCTGGAAAGCCTCTTTATATGCTCTCTCTCCAGCTGTCTTGAAGGCTGGCTCGAGCAGCATATCACCGATGTTTGATAAGCCACCACCGATAACTATCAACTCAGGGTTGAATATGTTTATTAAATTGGCCAGCCCCACACCTACATAGTAACCAGTCCGAGCAATAAGTTCTTTAGCTAAGCCATCACCTTGCTCGGCAGCGCTATGAATGACCTGCGCCGTCACTTTTTCAACGTCACCCCCGGCATATTCCAGAATAGAAGTCCTGACTCCCTTTTTAATCCACTGCCTTGCCTCTCTGGCCAAGGCTGTCCCGGAGGCCAACGTTTCCCAGCAACCTCTGTTTCCACAGTTGCAGATTGGACCTTTATCATCAATGGTCATGTGCCCCACCTCTCCAGCAGCACCAATGGCTCCTGTATAAAGTTTGCCGTCAATGACGATGCCCCCACCGATACCAGTGCTGATAGTAATATAGATGAAGTTACGAGCACCCCGGGCGGCACCACAATAGAATTCCCCTAGGGCAGCGGCATTAGCATCATTAGTGAGAAAGGTCTTCTTGCCCAGCCTTTCTTGTATTATGTCTCTTAGGAGAACATTTCGCAACGCCGGCAGATTCGGGGAAGTAAACAATATGCCTGCTTCAGGATTGGAGATGCCGGCAGCCCCAATCCCTATAGCACAAATCTCTGAAAGGGCAATACTAGCCTGCTTCAAGACACGATGTGCCGAATCCACAATAGACTTGATAACTGCCTCACAACCCTTTGTGGCAGGCGTTGCACTCTCATCACTCGAAAGCATTTCACCTTGAGGATCGACTACCGCTGTCCGTATTTTACTGCCCCCAAGGTCAATGCCAAGAGTCATATCGTCAGTATTCTCACGCAATTTAGACTCCTGCTTTGAGCCTTCAGCTATATAAATAGGCCCCTTTGCCGAAACTAGCGTTTCTTCCAAAGGTAAGGCTTATTCTTGATTTACTCATAGATTAAGTGGGTATCTTTATAACCTCATTCCCAAACTTGGCAAAAACGGCCGACTTGGATTATATTCAACTTCTCACAACTTGCAGACCTTGTCCCAAAGGCAATAATAGGTTTTGTTACAGTTCATATTATATTGTATACTGGGGTGGATAATAAAAAAAGACAGTAAGTTTCTCGTGAACAATCAAAGGCAGGTCCCTATTATCTACAATTTATTCCCTCGCCTGGCAGGGACTATGACTAACTGGCTCCAGCACGCATCCCGCGTCGTAGAAATGGGATTCAACTGGCTGTACATCAACTCAATTCATTTCCCAGGGTTTTCTGGCAGCTTGTATGCTGTAAAGCACCACTACCGGATTAATCTGCAATTCCTGCCTCCCGACACCGAGAAGGACGACCTGGCCTTCTTAGAGCAAACTCTTCGAGGATTCAAGGATTTAGGACTTTGGCCTATGATGGACTTGGTCATCAACCATACTTCACGTGACTGCCCTTTGATTAACGAACACCCAGCCTGGTATGTTCACGATGAATGTGGTGAAATCGTCAGTCCCTTCACCCGGGACCCTGATGACCAAGAAAAAGTGACGGTGTGGGGTGACCTAGCAGAGATAGACAACGAATACTCAAGTGATAGGGAAGGCCTCTGGGGTTACTGGGCTGAGCTTGTAAAACGCTACCTCCGGCTGGGTTTCAAAGGCTTCCGCTGTGATGCGGCGTACAAAATACCTGCTGCCCTATGGCGCTTTCTTGTTGAGGAAGCAGCGAGTATTGACCCGGAGGCGATGTTTTTTGCCGAAACGCTGGGATGCACCGAAGAGGAAGCCCTAGCGCTGCATGATGCCGGGCTGCACTATTTCTTCAATAGTTCCAAGTGGTGGGACTTTGTCCAGCCGTGGTGTTTGGAGCAGCATAAGAAGTTCAGCAAGATTGCTCCCTCAATTTCCTTCCCCGAGAGTCATGATACGACTCGCCTGGCTGCTGATACGGATGGCAACGAAGCCATCCAACGTCAGCGCTATGCCTTCGCTGCATCATTCTCCGCTGGCCTTATGATGCCCATTGGCTACGAGTTCGGCTTCAGGAAAAAATTGGATGTTGTCTCCACTTGCCCTACAGATTGGGAGGCCACTTCGTTCGACATCCAGAGATTTATAAAAAGGGTTAACGAACTCAAGATAGAACATGCTGTACTTCATGATGAGGGGGAATTAAAGACGGCCATAAGCGACAGTAATATCCTTGTGCTGGAACGACGTACAGGACAATCTTCTAGTCAGCTAGCTTGGGTCTTGGTAAATAAGAGTAAGGGTAGACATACAACGGTAAACCTCGATGGCATTGCCATCAGTCCCCAGCATCGCTTGCATCGCATTTGTCGAGACGAGAATTCCTCTCCCGAACTGCCGGTTTTAGGGCAGACCATGGTGCTTGATCCCGCAGAATTGGTGCTTCTATTGGAATCCTAACAAAGCAATGCTAAGATTTTTCATGGAGAGTGTAACGTGAGCTTTCCCAGGGCAAGTGGCATATTGTTGCACCTGACCTCACTCCCGGGCCGATTTGGTATAGGAGACTTGGGAAGAGAGGCTTATCAGTTCGCCGATTTTTTGGCTGGCACTGGGCAGCGTCTTTGGCAGATTTTACCCCTGGGTCCCACCGGCTACGGCAATTCTCCATACCAGTGTCTTTCTGTCTTTGCTGGCAATCCATTGCTTATAAGTCTGGAAAGGCTGGTCGCAGATAAATTTCTGGAACCTGCCGACTTGAAGAATGCACCTTCCTTCCCTAAAGATAGAGTTGACTATAATTCAGCTATCAAGTTCAAAATGCCCTTGTTAAAAAAGTCCTTTGAGACTTTCCAGAGGAAAGCTGCTTCAAGTGAGCGAGAGCAATTTCAGGTTTTCTGCCAGCGGAACACTTCTTGGCTTGAAACATACTCCTTGTTCATGGCATTGAAAGAGGCTCATGGCCTCGCTGCCTGGAATACTTGGGAAAAAGCTATCCGAAGGCGGCAGCCGGAGTCTCTTGAACGCTGGAGCAAGAAACTGGACCACGAAATCTGTCGCCACAAATATCAACAATATCAGTTTTTTAAGCAATGGTCTGAACTAAAGACGTATTGTAATGAGCGTGGGATCAGGATTGTCGGTGATATGCCCATATTTATTGCCCTTGATAGCGCCGAGGTCTGGTCTCATCCAGAAATGTTCTATCTGGATACTAGTGGCAAACCAACGGTGATGGCTGGGGTGCCGCCTGACTACTTTAGCAAGACAGGGCAGTTATGGGGAAATCCTCTCTATCGCTGGGATGTAATAGCCAGGGATGGCTATGTGTGGTGGATTGAGCGCTTCCGGGCGACACATGCCTTAGTGGACATCATCAGGCTGGACCATTTCCGCGGCTTTGAGAAATACTGGGAGGTTCCAGGCATAGATACCAATGCCATGAACGGGCGGTGGATCTCTGGACCGGGCGTTGAACTGTTCAAAGCCTTGCAGAAGGTCTTAGGCTCCCTGCCCATTATTGCCGAGGACTTAGGGGTAATCACACCAGAAGTAGACGCACTTAGAGACCAGCTCGGCTTTCCGGGAATGAAGGTTCTCCAATTTGCCTTTGGCAATGACCCCAAAGCTGATGAGTACAAGCCCCATAACTACCCGCGAAACTGCGTAGTGTACACTGGCACCCATGACAACAACACAACTATTGGTTGGTTCGGGGGTGGCAGAATGGAGGGTGCTAATCAGAGCAGGGAGGAGAAAAAGAGCGAGAGGCAGTCTGCCTTGAAGTATCTGGGCACGGATGGGCACGAGATAAATTGGGATTTCATCCGCCTGGCTTTGATATCCGTCGCTGATACCGCTATCATCCCTATGCAAGACATTTTGGGATTGGGCAGCGAAGCCAGGATGAATCTTCCAGGTACCACGGAGGGGAACTGGTGTTGGCGTTTTGTGCCTTATATGCTGACCGTAGAAATCAAAGCTAGACTAAAAGAATTAACCGCACTCTATGGGCGGTAACTAAATCTTGATTGTTTTGTACCAGAGGGTTTATTAGGCTGAAAATACCAGCCTATAGTTAAGAATCCAGCTTAACAATAATTGTGGGTGGTACTGTGCCTTTGGTGAATTCAGTATTATGTCAAATATAATCATTGATTATTACACTTGTTGATAGTATACTGTCATTATACACAGAGGGGGAGGTATTTCATGAAATTATCTTGTCTACAGGAAAACTTAAATAAGGGGCTAGGCATTGTAGGCAGAGCTGTAGCCACCAGGTCCACTTTACCTATCACCCAAAATATTCTTCTATCCGCTGAGCAATCACGTCTCAAGTTAGCAGCCACTAACCTGGAAATGGCTATCACGTGCTGGATTGGTGCTAAAGTGAAACAAAAGGGAGACATAACTGTGCCTGCNCGCNTGCTCAGCGACTTTGTTAATTCCTTGCCTAACGACTTAATTGAAATCAATCTTCCCGCTAATGGTCGCATACTGGAGCTTAAGAGTGGCCATTTTCAAGCCCATATTCACGGCATTGATGCTGTGGATTTCCCACCTATCCCTCAGATAAACGATGGCATAACTACCACCATTGAGGCAGCTAGTCTCAGGGAAGGAATTGCGCAGGTCACCTTTGCTGCTGCCACTGAAGAATCACGCCCGGTATTAACCGGAATTAATACTGAATTCGATAGTGACCAGCTCAACCTGGTGGCTGCCGATGGCTTCAGGCTAGCTGTCCATAAGACGACTCTCAGCTCGCCAGTCAAGGAAAAGACTACGGTTATCATCCCAGCGAGAACCCTTAGTGAACTGAATCGCCTTATTGGGGAGCAAGAGGAGCCTGTAGAAATCACCGTAAATGAAAAAAAGAGTCAAGTCCTCTTCCGCATCAAAGACGCTGAGATAGTTTCCCAGCTTATTCAAGGTTCATTCCCAAATTACTCCCAGGTTATTCCTCAAAGCTATACCACGCGAGCTGTAGTGGACATTAATGAGTTTCTGCGGGTTACCAAAATGTCCTCCATATTTGCTCGCGATGCCAGCGGCATAGTTCGTCTGGTCGTTACCCCGGGTAGTGAACTTACTCCAGGAAAAGTAACTGTTTCTGCTCAGGCTGAAGAGGTTGGAGACAATGTTGGTGAAGTTGACGCTCTCACTGACGGAGAAGAGGCCAAAATCGCCTTCAATGTAAAATATCTATCCGATGTTCTATCCGTCCTTTCCCAGGCCCAGGTCGCCCTAGAACTCACTACCCCCTCGAGCCCGGGAACCATCCGCCCTATAGGCGTGGACAATTATGTTCACGTAGTCATGCCCATGTTCGTGCAGTGGTGACTCCTTAGCTCCAGGGCATGTCTTGGATACTGCCTTTATCGCTTTCAGCGCTTCTGTTAATGCGCTCTTTTTCTCCATACCTAGCAATTCTAGCATTCAAGGCAAGCTATTATCCTCAAACTGTGCTATAATCGCTACAAGACATAAGATTGAACACAGAGCGGGCATGGCTTATTACTTAGACCTTTTCTCACCTGAAACATATAAGGCATTCACTCAATCGCCGCCCGATATCTCCGTCTTTCGTCCACGCCAACGTAACGCAGCCCGTAGAGTCAAAGTTGGTGATAAACTTATCGTAATTCTTAAGAAAGAAAAGGAGAGACATGCGTATCAGTTACCTTCAAGTGGTAGCTGAGGTCACAATGAAGTAATGGCACTCAAAGTTCTTAACAAAATACGTAGTATTAGGCTACTCACGGCAGTTGTGATTCTGGCCGTAGTAGCAGCATTAGTTGCAGCTACCGTGGTGGCAGCGATTTACGTGCCTCAGATAGCTATATGGGTTCCTATTATCACTTTGGGGCTGGCTCTAGCTTTGCAAAAATACACCGCTAGTTTTTTAGCTTACTTTGCCATCACCTTCTCCGATATTTATGGCATAGGAGATAGAATTCGCATTAATAATGTAAAAGGTGATGTGCGAAAGGTGGGACTACTCCATACTATTCTGGAAGAAGTTGGAGAAGACGAAAAGCTAGGAGGTGAGCTCACTGGTAGGTTATTGCATGTGCCCAACATGATGGTCCTAGACCAGCCTATATTGAATTACTCAAAGGACTACTCAGTGCACTCTGAGGCCATTTCTTCTGACTATATGTTTGATGAAGTCCGTATCCCCCTCACTACTGATAGTAATGTAGAGAAGGCTAGTAAGCTCCTAGAAGGTATCTTAAAGAGCCAGGACGAAGTCTATTTGAGAGAGGCCAGCCGAGTATTCCAAGATGGCTATCCTCAGTTTCTGAACGAAGCCACGAACAGCCCTCGCGTCTTGATCCATATTGAACCAGAGCACGTCTGGATTAAGGGCAAGTTCGTGGCTCCATTGCGGGGCCGCAACGACTTGAGAAGCCGGATCCTGTTGCAGTTTCTCAAGGAAGTAAACACGCACTCAGATATAAAGCTGGCATAATGGACTACACCGCAGATGAGGAGCGGAGGTTTAAAAATTAAGGGCATAGTTGTTTATGGCAGCTCTTACGGAAACAACCAAAAATAACAGAAACCATTGCTACTAAGCCAATCTGTTTTTGTGTCTTTCGCATCAATATCATATAAATAATCAGATATGCTTTGGTTAAATACATACACAAACTTAAGAACCCTATCTTGCGGTCAGCACTTCTTACTAATGATTCTCTAAAGAATCTGATGGTCATAAAGGTTCGTGCTGGACAAGTCTTTCCAGTCAGAGACCATGAGATTAAACCTCTATATGATTTAGTGGTTAAATCTATTTGAAATAATTATACCATAACATACGCATGGAATGGCACATATCCCCATGTTTGTTCAATGGTGATTTGTTTGGCGTTTGACCAGGAACTTTGAAGAGCTAAAAGGCTAATAAATTGCAAGAGCGATTAAGCTAAGGCAAGCCCACAAATACTATTACCAAGCCCGCCACTATCATTGCCACACCCAGAGCTAATAAGCCAAACAATAGCTTTTTATTCATAAATAGAATCCTTATTAAGCATGCGTCTCGTATAATACTAGAACGCTAAACAAAAAGAAAGAACTTGTACCATATTCCATAGATAAGCATTAAGCATGCAGCATGGTGAATGCTATTCTGCGATAGGGAGAGTGAATGAAAAACGGCTTCCCTTTCCCGGCTTGCTCTGGACTGTGATTGTCCCGCCATGGGCTTCCACCAGCCGCTTGGCAATAGTAAGACCCAAACCACTGCCGCCAGTGACTCTGGCACGGGATTTATCTACTCTATAGAATCGCTCAAAGATATTAGGCAAATCCTCAGCAGGAATGCCTTCGCCAGTATCCGATACGCTGACCTCTACCCAATCACCTTGCTTTACAGCAGCCACATTGATAGTGCCTCCTTTATGAGTATAGGCCACCGCATTTTCCAGAAGGTTATGCAGCACCTGGTTGACCCGTTGCCAGTCAATGTTAACCAGTGGCAGATTATCAGGCAGGTCAAAGGACAGTGATATCTCCTTTGCTGCCAGCTTGGGCTGCAAAGGGGTTACTGCCTGTTTAATTAGCTTGGTGATGTCTTCCGCCTGGTAAACCAGCTTCAGTTCGCCGGCTTCGGCGAGACTTAGCTCCTGGAGCTCGTTAACCAGTCGTGAAAGCAGAGCTACTTCTTCATTGAGGGAGCGGATAGTAGCCGCATTTGGCTTCATCACTCTATCGCGAATTGCCTCCAGATAGCCTTGAATATTAGAAAGAGGAGTTCTAAGTTCGTGGGCGACATCAGCAACTAGATTACGTCGTAATTGCTCGGCGTGCTCCAGGTCTGCGGCCATAGTGTTAAAGGCTTGAGCCATGGCTGCAACTTCGCCTTTGCCCTGTAATTGAACCCTCTGAGATAAGTCTCCCCGTCCCAATTTCCTGGCAGCCTTGGAAAGGGCACCGATGGGTGATGTCATTCTCCGCGCCAGAACAAAAGTTAATATCAAAGCAATTACAATTGCCAGCGAGCCTCCCAGGAGAAGAAAGCGATTGATTGACGTGGAGAGTCTCAGAAAGGGAGCAACGTATGGTTCTGCCTTTGGGTCAGAGCTGATGTAGAGTCTTCCCAGAAGCTTTCCGCGGAGGGTCATCTCGAGAGGATTTTCTTGTGAGTCAGTATAGTTCATCCCCAAAAGTTCTATCTTTGAATCACCTACGACTGTCCCGTTTACAGCGACCAATATAATACGTGTTCCGGAGACCCCCAATGCTTCAACTACAGACTGGACGTCCTCCCAGCTTCCCTTGTCTAAATAGTGGAGATATAGTTTAGATCGTATTTGATCGGAACGATATTGCGCACTTATTCTCTCATAGTATTCCATTTCGTCAGCGATGCGCTCGCTGACAAATAAATATATGGTGCCGACGGTCACCAATATTATCACTGCGAAAGTCACCGAGAGACGAAACCACAACCGATGTATCACTATTCCCCTCCGACAAACTTATAGCCGACTCCATATATTGTCTTTATATATCTGGGGTGGCTGGGATCCGGCTCTAGTTTTCGGCGTAGGTTGAGTATGTGAACATCAACGGTGCGGTCGAAACCTTCAAAATCGTAGCCTAGAGCCTCTTCAATCAGGTTTGCTCGGCTGAATACCCTGCCTGGCTCCTTGGCGAGAATTCCCAGTAATTTAAATTCAACAGTGGTCAAATTCAGTGGTCTGCCGCCAAAACACGCCTCATGTGTCGTAAAATTCATACTAAGTTCACCACTCTTAATTTCCTCAGGGCCACGCTCTCCGGGAAGACGTCTTAGCACTGCCCGCACTCGAGCCGCCAGTTCCTTAGGGCTAAAAGGCTTGATCACATAGTCATCGGCACCTAAATCCAAGCCCGTTAGCTTGTCCTGGTCAGTAGTCCGGGCAGTAAGCATAATGATTGGTACATCGGATTCATGTCTCAAGGTACGACAGACCTCAAGTCCATCGATGTCTGGCAGCATAAGGTCAAGAACAATGAGGTCGGGGTAGCTTTCACGAGCCAGACGTAGAGCTTCAACACCATCATAAGCAGTTAGAACCTGGTAGCCGTCCCGGTTCAAGTAGAGCCTGACTAGCTCCACAGTCTTTACATCATCATCAACTACCAAAACCTTTTTGCCTGCCATCTCTAGCCTCCTGGTGATTCTTCAATCCCTTTAATGTTATAACAGAAATGTTAAGAAATTAATATGAAGGACTTCCTTTACAATGTTGTTGTCATCTCGGCGTTTTTAGATTGACATGACTGTATGGGCGGACTATAATCGTTTCTGGAACGAGATATAAGACATGGGACCGAAATCATCCCCGTACACCGACCACAGAGGGCGACAAATTGTTACTTCTGTTCAATGGTGGTGGGGTTTACTTTAGTGTAGGTCCGTGATTGAGTCATGTGTGCCTCATGTCCAAGCGGACGTGGGGTTTTTGTTTACCTGTAACATGAGCGAAGATCCTCCTGGGAGGCTATCGCTGGAATCATTGTAATTAGCCTAGCGGGACAAGATAGGGAAGTTTATGGGTGAAGGAAAATTCGAAGTGGAAAATAGATTTGTCGAAGGATTGAGAAAAAAGTTGATAATAAAACGATTGTGTAAACTGCGAACGACTATCGCTGAAAAGGGACTAGGTGCTCTCCTGATTTCTCAACCGGAGAACCTTCACTACCTCTCTGGATTTACCGGCTCCTCCGGATGGCTACTCATTTCGGTACAGAACGCTATTTTAGCTACTGACTTTCGCTATGTGGAGCAAGCTAAGGGAGAGTCGCCAGATTTTGAAATTATCCGAACTAAAGGAGGGTTAAGTGACTGGCTTCCTAGTCTGGTCTCTGATTTAGGATGGCACAGATTAGGCTTCGAGGCAAATTTTATTTCTTATGAAGGTTATCACAAACTCAACGAGGCAATAAAGACCAAGCACGTTAACCTTGAGCTTGTTCCCACCACTGGCATAATAGAGCAGCTTCGCTCCATAAAAGAGACTGAAGAACTAGGATTTATCACAAAAGCAATAGGGATAGTCGATTCCGCCTTTGAACAGGCGAAGGCAATAATTCATCCCGGCATAACAGAAAAAGAGGCAGCTTGGGAGATAGAAAAAATCCTTCGCCAGGAAGGCAGTGAAGGAATACCCTTTGAAATCATTGTGGCGTCAGGCCCAAATTCAGCTTTGCCCCATGCCCGACCTACGGAAAAACCAATTTGCTCTGGTGAACCAGTATTGATTGATATGGGAGCCAGAATCAGTGGTTATTGCAGCGACTTTACCCGCACTCTATTTTTAGGCAAAGCAGACAAAATGTTCCGAGAAATTTATAATATAATCCTCAAAACACAGACCACTGCTATAGAGGGAATTGAATCCGGTATGGGTGCTTCTCAAGCAGACCGATTGGCTCGAAGCGTTGTTGAACAAGCTGGCTATGGAGATGCCTTTGGACATGGTCTAGGACATGGTGTTGGGCTGGCTGTACACGAATTCCCTATGCTTGGTCCCAGTTCCTCTGATTCACTTGCAGATGGCATGGTTTTTACCATAGAACCGGGAATTTACCTTGCGGGACAAGGTGGTGTTAGAATTGAGGATATGGTAGTTTTGGAAAATGGCAAGGTCAGAGTGCTTACCAAGGCGAGTAAAAACAGCTTTCAGCTACCAGCTCTCAGTAATCAGTAGCAAACTAATGATGAGGGCTGAATGTTTAACCGGGAGGTTACTAAATGATTGACGCCGGAGAATTGAGAAAGGGAGTCGTCATAGAGCTGGGCGGCGAAATATACCAAATCCTTGAATACCAGCATGTTAAGATGCAGCAAAGGCAGCCTGTAGTTAAGTTGAAACTTCGTGGTGTTCGTACCGGGAATTTCACCGAGCGGAATTTTCAATCCGGGGATAAAGTTGCAACAGTATTTCTGGAACATCGCCCTGTCCAGTACCTTTATAGAGATGGCGACCTCTATTACTTCATGGATAATGAAACTTACGAACAAATCATGTTAAATTCTGCTCAGATAGGTGATGGCACAAAATATCTAAAAGATGGTCTGATGTTAGAGATTCTGACCTGCAAGGGGGATACAGTAGCTATAGAGCTACCTTCTTCGGTAGAGCTTCAGATTACAGAGACAGAGCCTGGCTTCAAGGGAGATAGGGCTACAGCGGGCACCAAAGCAGCTAAACTAGAAACAGGAGTAACTATCCAGGTTCCTCTTTTCATCAATACCGGCGACATCATTAAAGTACATACACGTACTGGTGAATACCTGGAGAAGGTTAGCTAAAATTAGGTAAGCTGATTGATAAAAGCTGATTTGCATATCCATACCTGCTATTCTATAGATTGTCTCACACCTTTGGAGCAAATAGTCGAGCGCTGCCTCAAGCTAGGCATAAATTGTATTGCTGTAGCTGACCACAACACCATTGCTGGCGCCTTAAAGTTAAGGAAAATTGCCCCGTTTAAAGTAATCGTTGCTGAGGAGGTCTTAACGCCTAAGGGTGAAATGATGGGGCTCTTTCTTAGTGAAAAAGTTTCCCAGGGATTGTCTCCCCAAGAGACAATATCTCGAATCCGTAGCCAAGGCGGTCTGGTAGCTATTCCCCATCCATTTGGCAGGTCGTTGCCTTGGAATACAAATATGCTAACCTCGACGGAAATTTTATCCCAAGTTGATATTATTGAGACTTTTAATTCTCGTACGCCGTTTTCTAAAAGCAACGCCAGAGCATTGAAACTAGCCAAAGAGCAGGGAAAGGCTGCCAGCGCTGGCAGCGATGCCCATACTTTAGGCGAGATTGGCCGAACATATGTGGAAATGCCCGAATTCGATGGACCTGACGACTTCCTAAATTCTTTAGCTCAAGGCAAAATATTTGGTCAAAAATCTAGCTATATAGTTCATTTCGCAAGCACGTGGGCCAAGATAAAGAAACACATATTGGGAGATTCTTCGCTGCGCTCAGAATGACCGAGGGCGAGAAAGGTAAAGCGGGTTCTTGTTGAACATTGGTTGGTTTTCCACGGGGAGAGATGAAGCTGCCCGGCAGCTTCTGCAAGCTGTGCAGGGCAAGATCCGCAGTGGTGATATTAATGGGAGAATCAGCTTCGCTTTTAGCAACCGAGAACCTGGCGAGGCGAAGGAAAGCGACCTGTTCTTTGAGCTTGTTCGGAGCTACAACATCCCTCTCATCTGTTTATCTCACAAAAAGTTCAAGACCGCTAAAAAGGAAGAGGGTTTGGGTATCAAGAAAGAGTGGCGTATCGGATACGATAGAGAGGTAAACAAGAAGATCGAACCATTTGCTCCCGACCTTTGTGTTCTTGCTGGCTATATGCTCATCGTGGGTGAAGAGCTATGCCAGAAATACAATATGATTAATCTTCATCCCGCCCTTCCTGGTGGACCTGTGGGTAGCTGGCAGGAGGCAATCTGGGCGTTAATACAAAATAAAGCCGAGACAGCCGGAGCAATGATACACCTGGTTACTCCTGAACTAGATAGAGGTCCGACAGTTAGCTACTGCCTCTTCTATATTAAGGGTGAACCCTTCGCTGAATATTGGCGGAAGGACGACAAAAATATGCTATTTCGGCTTATCCGCCAGCACGAACTTGCTAGGGAATTTCCTCTTATCATTTTGACATTACAAGCTCTGAGCTGGGGCAATGTCGTTATAAAGGACAGGAGAGTAATCGATGCTCAAGGAAAGTCAATCGGTGGCTACAACCTTAGTGTCAGGATAGATGAGGAGGTGAAGAAAAATCTGAGATGAAATTGATTTGCTTTGACCTCGAAGGACCCCTAGCTCCCCAAGATAATGCTTATGAACTGATGAAGCTATTCCCACGTGGCGGCAAGATTTTCGAAATCATCAGCCGTTATGATGATTTGCTGACTTTGGAAGGTCGATCTGACTACGAGCCGGGAGACACACTTGCTCTCATCATTCCTTTCCTTGCTTATCATGGAATAGAAGAGGAACAAATCGCGGCTATGGGGCAAGAAGCTGGTTTAACCCCAGGGGCAACTGAATTAATCTCCAAAATTAAATCTCGAGGGTGGCACGTATTTTGTATTAGTACCAGTTACGAACAATATGCCTTCTCAATCACAAGAAGATTGAGCATTCCCGATGAGAATGTAGCTTGTACTTCCCTTCCCCTGACACAGATTCGCCAACTATTAAGCCGGGATGAATTTGCCTTACTGGAGCAAACTGAACACGAAATTGTGAATCTTAATTATCTTACTGACGATATTAGAATAAAGGAATATCTGGACCATTTTTATTGGCAGAAATTACCTCAAACAAATTGGGGGAGAATTATAAGCCAAGTGAAACCAGTAGGAGGGAAACGCAAGATAGAGGCACTGGAGAGCTTTGGCACAAGGATGGGAAAACCGCTTTCTCAATGGACGGTCGTGGGTGATAGCATCACCGATTTCAAAATGCTTCGGGCTGTTAACGAAGCAAGCGGCTTAGCCATTGCTTTCAATGCTAATGAATATGCCTTGCCCTATTCCACTCTGGGTCTAGCATCGGTAAGTCTATATGATCTGTGGATAATTCTGGAAGCCTGGGAAAAAGATGGCCGCCGGGTTGCTGAAAGAGCTGTCAAGGAAAAAGAGGTAGGTGGCGGAACAGGGGATAGAGAATGGTTCCACTGGCTAGACGGAACAAAAGAAATAACTAGGGCACTGGAAATCCACAAAAGGATCCGCCGCCTCGTTAGAGAAGAAGCTGCCAAACTAGGCTAATATAGGCTACTTAGTCACGCCTTCTTGTCTCACGGAAGATCCACACTAAGGTAACAATAGCAATGATGGAAACGACGATTATGGTAATCAAGCCTGCTTTGTCCAGCCCACCGGATGTCTCACCTATAGCATAAACTGTAGCAATTGCCTCCATCCAATCCGGCATTCCAGCTATCATCCTACAAGCTAAAACTAAAAGACACTTCAGCCCTTACAAGTAACAACATTCGCGCGGGTTGATCTGACCCAGACACTAACCACTGTTAACCGTAGTACACCAATTTTATTTCTTGGGTGGCTTGCTAAGTATCTCGTCTATAAGGCCGTATTCCACTGCTTGTTCAGCGCTAAGATAAAAATCCCTGTCGGTGTCGTGGGCAATCTTTTCTACCGGCTGACCTGTGTGCTTAGCTATGATATTACGTATCGTTTCCTGCATTCTCATGATTTCTCTAGCGGCAATTTCAATATCAGCTGCCTGCCCCTGAGCACCACCAACGGCCTGGTGCAGATGTATAGTAGAATTAGGTAAAGCGTACCTTTTACCTTTAGTTCCCGCGCAAAGAAGCAAGGTGCCCATGCTAGCTGCGAGGCCAACACAAATGGTGGATATAGGGCAGCGAAGAATCTGCATAGTATCGTAAATAGCTAACCCAGCGCTGATAATGCCACCGGGGCAATGAACATAAAGGTTTATATCCTTTTCCGGGTCTTCCCTCTCCAGGTAGAGGAGTTGAGCAATAATAAGATTGGCTATCTGGTCGTTGATCGGCGTGCCCAAAAAAATGATTCTCTCCCTGAGCAAGAGAGAATATATATCAAAAATACGTTCTCCCCGAGCACTGGTCTCCGTCACCGTAGGAATTATTACCTGAGATGTTGTTTCCATCATTCCTCCTTTGTCACATTTTCAGCATTGCCAATGGCTATTTGTAATAATTGGTCCAGCGTCTTTTGGGTACGCAGAGATTGTTCAATTGACTGCCTAACTTGGGGCAGTGAGAAGAACTGCTTTGCTTTTTCCTTATCCTCGGCATCATTGGCAATTTCGTCTATCTTATTATCTACCTCTGAGGAACTAATTTCAATCTTTTCCTCTTCAGCTAATTTCCCTAAGACCAAACTTTGAATAAGCCGTTTTTGTGCTATAGGACGCAGCTCTTGTTTAATTTCCCCTTCGGTTTTATTAGCTTTCTTCAGGTAATCGGTTATTTCTCTAAAGCCCAAGCGCTGCGCCTCGTTTCTAAGAAGTCCGCTAATTTCTTCGTCCTCCAAAATAGGGGGATAGTTCACCTCGCTGATTTCTACCAGAGCGTCAAGCGCTTTTTGCCTCAACTCCAGTCGATTCTTGGCCTCAGCTTTGGCTCTTAAGTCATCAGCTACTTTTTTCTTCATATCCTCCAGGTTATCATAGCCGGCATTCTGAGCCAATTCATCGTTAAGCTCTGGCAACTGTTTCTCCTTGATTTCGGTAACAGTGACTTGGAAAGCGCCCTCTTTGCCACGCATTTCTTGAAGGGGATAGTCATCCGGAATGGCCAAGCTGAAGGTCTTTTCTTTGTTTTTCTCAGCGCTCTGCAAATGAGAGGCAAATCCGGGCACAGGTGAACGTGAATCCTTATCCATCTCATATAATATGTCTTTATGATTTAACCAGGGTTTCCCTTCCACATTAGCTTGGATGTCTATGGAAACTAAGTCACCCAGTTCAACAGGGCGATCTACAGGCACCCACGCCCCTTGTCTTTCCCGAAACTCTTCCATGGCAGCAGTAACTTCTTTCTTGTCGATTTTTATTTCCGTGCTGGGCTCCAGTTTTATGCTATGGTAATCGCCAAGCTTAACTTCAGGTTGGAGAGACACTACGGCTTTGAAAATCACAGGCTCAGTTTGAGTAATTTCTATTTGTGGTCCAGCAATAGGGTTAAGTTCCTGAGACTCGATCGCCTGCTTATAAAGTTGCGGCACAAGATGCTCCAATGCCTCATCTAACAAATTCTTCTTTCCTATGTGCTGCACCAGAATGGCTCGTGGTGCTTTTCCTTTACGGAAACCAGGTATGGATACCTCATTAACCAGATGATGATAAGCCTCATCCAGTGATTTATCTAACTCACCAGCTTCAGCCTCTATGTTAAGCGATATCTGGCAATTCCCCAATTTTTCTGTGCTTACCTTCACGTCTCATTCCTTATCATTGTGGGCGAAGAAACTCGTTCTTTAGCTTAAGGTTTAGCTCGTCAAGCTGACGCTTGTCAACATAAGAGGGGCTATCTAACATCACATCAACGGCATTCTGATTCTTGGGGAAAGCAATGACCTCTCTTATGCTCTGCTCCCCGGCAAATAACATCACTAAACGATCCAGACCTATAGCAATACCGCCATGGGGTGGCGCTCCGTATTCCAGTGCCTCTAAGAGGCCTCCAAATCGGATTTCCGTTTCCTCTTTACTGTAACCAAGGAGGCTAAATATTTTTTCTTGAAGCTGACGGTTGTGAATTCTGATACTGCCACTGCCAAGTTCACAACCATTGCACACTACATCGTAATGTTGACCATAAACCTTAGCTGGTTCTGTATCAAGAAGTGACACATCTTCCCATTGAGGAGCAGTAAACGGATGGTGCATCGGTTCCCAACGATTCTCAGCCTCATTCCTCTCCAAAAAAGGAAAATCAACTACGAAGGTAAAAGCCAGTAAGTCAGCATCGGCTAGATTAAGTCGCCGTGCCATCTCGCGGCGTAATTCATCAAGTGTTTTGTTGACTATCACTGGTTTATCAGCGACGATAAGCACAAGGTCGCCAGGCTTTGCTCCGAATCTACCCGCTATCTCCTCCAATTGGCCAGATGTTAAATGTTTAGCAGCCGCTGATTTTACCTCATCCAGTGTTATTGCCTCTCCTGTGAAAGCTATGGTCGTCAAACCCTGGGCACCACAACCCTTGGCCAAATCAATTAGTTCATCAAACTGATGGCGAGTATAATGGCCACAACCCGGGACACATATTCCCTTCACCTTGCCGTTGTTTTCGAGGGCCGAGCGGAAAACCTGAAAGTCGGTATTGACGGCGATATCGGATATATCCTTGAGCTCCAGGCCAAACCTGATATCTGGTTTATCTGTTCCATATTTATCCAGCGCTTCTTTATAGGAAAAGTGGGGAAAGGGTTCTAGTAATCGCCTATCGGGCTTAACAGTCTTCACGAGCGAGGTGAAAAGTTCCTCCATCAGCTGCAATATGTCCTTTATTTCGATGAAACTCATTTCCATATCAAGCTGAGTAAACTCAGGCTGGCGATCTGCCCGAAGGTCTTCATCCCTAAAGCAACGAGCTATCTGGAAATACTTGTCAAACCCAGCTACCATGAGGATTTGTTTGAGCTGCTGCGGAGATTGAGGGAGGGCATAAAACTTGCCGGGATTGATACGACTAGGCACAAGGTAGTCCCGGGCTCCCTCTGGCGTGCTCTTAATCAAAATAGGTGTTTCAATTTCCACAAATCCCTTAGCTTCGAGGAAATCACGGATAAACTTTATCATCTTATAGCGTAAGAGAAGATTGTCTTTCATCCTCGGTCTTCTCAGGTATAGGTAGCGGTTTTTGAGGCAAAGGGATTCTTCAACTTCCTCATCTTCACTTATGTAAAATGGCGGCGTTTTCGATGGATTAAGGATGACAGCCTCTTTCGCCATAACTTCAATATCTCCAGTAGCCAGTTTGCGATTCTCTGTACCTTTAGGGCGGGTAGCAACTTCTCCAGCAACCTGAATTACATACTCGCTACGAAGTGAACCAGCCACCTCGTATGCCTCCTGCGATACTTGGGGATTGAACACTACTTGAACTATGCCTTCCCGGTCACGCAGATCAATGAATACCTTCCCGCCATGGTCACGCCGCCGGTGCACCCAGCCAGCTAAAGTTACCTTCTGTCCGGCATGATTTTTCCTCAGTTCCCCACAGTCATGGCTTTTGAGCAAAGATAGTCTCCTATTCTAAATTGTCCATTATAGCGTATAAAAGGGCTTCCATTCAATTGAGCCTACTTAATAGGCAAGCCGGCGATAAGTAGTGTGAAATACGGCAATGGCATCCAAATTATGGGACAGTACCTCGCTCCAAGCTTATGTTAGGCAAGTTTAGAGCATTTCTGAAGGGCAACCTTGATTTCCTCCTGTACCTCTGAGTTGGTTTCGCTATTGAGCGATCGAGCTAATGCATTTCTTGCCCTCTTACCCCCGATTCTTCCCAGTGCCCAGGCAGCATACGAACGAACCTTAGACTCGGAATGGCTGAGTGATTTAACAAGCGCGGGCACGGCTATTGGATCGCCGATGTTCCCAAGCGCTAGCGCAACATTCCGCCGAAGAGCCGAAATATCCATCTCCAGAACAAAACTTGGCAATACTTTTTTATAGTAATTCTTATCCCCTAATAGCAAAGGAATTAGCTCTGGGCTATCAGACTTTTCCTCTATCTCAACTGGATAATGCTTTCTTGGTGTCAACCCTTGATTCTTTGGGCAAACCTCCTGGCAAATTTCACACCCGGTAAGCCGATTTCCTACTTTCCCCCTGAATTGGCGAGAGATAGGCCCTCCATCAAGCCACTGGGCAATACACAGGGACGGTATGACTTTGTAGGGTTCTTTTATTGCATTAGTGGGGCAAGCTTCTATGCAGGTAGTGCAATCGCCACAGTCAGAAAGTTTATAGGGACGATCTTCGGCCTCAAGCGGTGCATCTGTAATCACACATTCCAGGTAAATCCATGAACCAAAATCTTTAGCATAGACAAGGCTATTCTTGCCATACATCCCAATTCCTGCTTTGACCGCTAGCGGCTTAAGAGCTATCTTTCCCTCTCTTTCTCTCTTAACTGCGCTGTATCCCTTTCTGTTTAGGTAATTCGCGATAACTCCATAGCAATGTTCATGCATAGCATAAAACGCTCCCATTCCTGGCGAAAGCTTACCTTGTGGTGCGTCTGGTCTTGATGGTTCTGTCGATGGACTACCAAAGTAAAAACCATATACAACTACAGATTTAGCATTTTCAAGATACGCTCTCGGCTCCACAAGTGGCTTATCCAGCCTATCCATCTCAAAGGCTTCGGCAGAGGTTACGCCGATTACGTCAACGCCATGTTTTAGAGCATATTCTTTGAGTTCCGCAACTAAAGACATCAACCCTACTTTAGAAGTCCTAGCCAGCGTTACTTTCAGCAAAATAAAGCGACTTTATGCAAAATGTCGCCTAACTACGGCTTTTCATACTCCGCTAGCTCCCGGATAACGGCTAACACATCTTGCTGGGGGACATCATTACGAATCACTGCCTCGCCAATATCGTGTAACAGCACCCAGCGGATTGTCTTTCCCCTCACTTTTTTATCCAGTTCCATAGCCATGGTTATCCCGGCAAGGCTCAATTTGAGATTGCCCCACTTCCCCTTCACTACGTTCAGGGCTTCGGCTGACTGCAATGACGTGGGTAAGCCGAATTTCTGTAATAGAGCTTGTTGGCGTTCCACTGCGTCTGAAGATAAAAAACCTAAACGTTGGCTGAGTTTAGCAGCCCCCACCATGCCGATGGCTACCGCTTCGCCATGCAGAAAGCGCTTATACTGAGTAGCTGCCTCTAGCCCATGAGCGATAGTGTGTCCGTAATTTAGAATGGTTCGTTTCCCCTCCCTTTCTTTTTCGTCCTGGCTGACGACCTGAGCCTTGATAGCAGTGCTGCGGACAATAGCTTTAGTGAGCAACTCTGGTTCTAGTTTTATCAGCTCATTAATATTGCTCTCCAGAAACTCAAAAAATTCCCTATCTAAAATCAAGCCATGCTTAACAACTTCAGCCCAGCCTGAGATCAACTCGCGTTGAGGCAGAGTGGTCAGAGCCTGACAGTCCGCTAAAACCAGGTTAGGTTGGTAGAAGGCGCCAATAAGGTTTTTCCCTTTGGGATGATTAACACCGACTTTGCCCCCGATGCTGGCATCAACCATGGCTACCAGACTGGTCGGCACTTGTATCCAGGGCATGCCTCGTAAGAAGGTTGCAGCGGCAAAACCCGCTAAGTCGCCCACCATGCCCCCACCCAAGGCGATGATAATATCGTCTCGCTCCATTCGATGCTCGACAAGAAAATCATAAATCTTAATAGCATAGTCCATACTTTTCGTTTCTTCACCCGGCGGTACCACGAAGAGATTAACTGCAAAGCCAGCACCCTTGAGGGCTCCCTCAACTTTGCTGCCATAAAGGGAGAAGACATTGTCATCGCTAATTATGGTGGCTGTGCCAGATAGAGCAGCTTGCTTCATCTTCTCACCAAGTCTGTCCAATAAACCATAGCCAACAAAGACAGGATAACTTTGAGTAGCAGTCTTCACCATGCAAGCAACATCCTTGTCACTTAAAGCTGAAAGCTGAAAGCTATCAGTGCCATGAAGCAATCTCGAAGCCCTTATTACCTCTTCTGCTACTTCACTGACGCTTAAGCCGTCAGTATGGATAGTCCAATCCGCTTTGGCATAGTGAGGCTGCCGGGAGGCCTTAAGCTGCCTGATGCGTTCTAAGGGATTATCAACAGCCAAAAGAGGGCGAACCTCGGTCTTAGGACTACGGGCAGCCTCACGGAATAAGCGCTCATAGATTGTCTCAGGTTTAGCTTCCAGGCAAACAATTAACCCAGTTTTAGTAAGCAACTCATAGTTTTGTGGGTCGACTATAGCACCGCCGCCAATAGCTATGACTGTCTGTCTTTGCTGGCAAGCTTTCCTAATCGTCTCACGTTCCAGTTCCCGGAACTTGCCTTCCCCATCCTGACGAAAAATCTCAGCGATAGGCTTGCCAGTTTGTCTAACTATCTCATCATCGGTATCAAGGAAATCCCAATTTAATCTCAGGGCTACCTCCATAGCCACCAGAGATTTACCGGTGCCTGAGAAACCTGTGATAATGAGATTGGTTATTCGCCTGTCTAATTCCATCTAGTTATCTTTTCAGTATATTGAAAAATCCAGATTAGAGCAAGAATTAGCTTTGCACGAGAATGATTGCCAATTACCCCATCTACCTGCGATTTTTCCAGAGTGCAAACTCATGCTATACTTCGGATTCAACAGTAAAATTACCAAGGAAAAGAGCAATGATCATAAAGATGTTAGCGGTCGGTTCTTTTGCCGCCAACTGCTATATCGTTGGTTCATCCGCAACTAAGCAAGGAATGATTATTGACCCGGGTTCTGAAGCTGAGACCATTCTGAGAACGGTGCAGCAAACGAGATTATCTATATCCTTAATCGTGATAACCCATGCCCACATGGACCATGTTGGTGCCCTTCATGCGGTTCAAGAAAAAACCAATGCCCAGTTTGCCATCCACGAGGCAGAGAAGGGATTATTGCTTACTGCGCCCATGCGTATGCTAACCTCGCTCGGCATCTCTCCTGTCAAATCACCCCCCCGGCCAGATAGGTTGCTCAAGGACGGTGACCGCATAGATATAGGCGACTTGCACTTTGAAGTCCTTCATACCCCAGGACATAGTTCTGGTGGGATCTGTCTTTCAGGTCACGGAGTAGTTTTCAGCGGCGATACTTTATTTAATCTCGGCATTGGCAGAACCGATTTTCCCGGAATGAGCCACGAACGTCTGATGAAAAGCATTCAAGAAAAACTCATGGCTCTGCCTGATGAAACAATTGTCTATCCCGGCCACGGACCACCCACCACTATCGGCGATGAACGACGAGGAAATCCTTTCCTCCAGAATTATCCTCTCTAGAGACTATTTTGGCAGTCCTTCGCTTTTACTAAGACTGGTTTTCATTCGCCCTGGGACAATAGTTGCTCAATCAGGATATATTGCGTAAATAATTACGATAATTCGCCAGGGTCTCTTTTAAGTTATCACCGCCAAATTTGCCTAGGCAAGCATCAGCCAGGACAGTGGCTAACATGGCTTCGGCGATTACCCCGGCAGCCGGGACAACGCAAATATCGCTGCGCTCGTAGTGCGCCTTCGCTATCTCCCCACTGTTAAGGTTTATGGAAGATAAAGGACTAGCCAGAGTAGCAATAGGTTTGACTATTGCCCTGACTATTATATCTTCGCCATTGCTTATGCCACCTTCGATGCCCCCGGCACGATTGGTGACATGTCGCCAGGGAAGCCCCTTTGCTTTGCTATGTGGATTGGGTTCGATAACGTCGTGAGCTTGCGAGCCTTTAAGCTCGGCTAAAGCAAATCCCACTCCGATTTCCACCCCTTTCACAGCATTTATACTCATTATCGCCTGAGCAATCCTGCCATCGAGACGGCGATCCCAGCTAACGTGGCTGCCCAATCCTATGGGGACACCGGTAGCAATCACCTCAAAAATGCCACCCAATGTGTCACCAGTGGCCTTAGCTTCATCAATGGCTGCCATCATCTCCTTTTCAAGCTTGGCATGTGCACAACGAACCGGGGAGGCTTCTACTTGCTGCCAATCTAAAGAGTTTGCTTCGCCTCGTTCCCAGTGGTGTCGCCCAATCGCTATGGTGTGGCTATGAATAGCAATGCCCACCTCCTTTAAAAATCTTCGGGCTATGGCTCCAACGGCTACCCTTGCAGCTGTTTCCCGGGCACTGGCTCTTTCCATAACCGGCCTGATGTCTTTCAGACCGTATTTAATCACTCCTGCCAGGTCGGCATGTCCCGGGCGGGGACAGGTTACAACCTCGACTTCTTTCCCTATCGGAGAAATGCTCAACTGTTCCTGCCAGTTTTGCCAATCTCGATTGGTGATAATGAGTGCAATGGGGCTGCCTGTGGTGAGCCCGTAGCGAACGCCGGCCATGATTTCCGCCTTATCCTCTTCAATCTTCATGCGGGGACCACGTCCGTAGCCATGCTGGCGGCGCTTGAGTTCCCTATTGATATACCCCTGTTCCAGGTGGAGGTCAGCCACCATCCCTTCCACTATGGCTACCAACCCCTTTCCGTGGGATTCTCCACCAGTAAGAAAACGAAATTGTCCCATTAGCTTTGATATAGAAATATAGGTTGGGGATAGTTATGGCTTAAGACTTCCAACAAAATTATATCTTGGGCACTCAATCCAGATATCCTCGTCCTAATAGCATCGACGAGCCCTAATAGCGACCATAGTGTTAGTCTGGGTGGTTGATAATACTTGACTACCGCAGTCTCGAGGCCAGCCAGTTCTAATGCCCAATTTATAGCTGTATCCAGATCACCTAGCACATCAATAAGTCCTAACTCTTTGGCCTTGGTACCACTGTAAAGTTGCCCCGTAGCTAAATTTCTGACTTCTTCCTTGCTTAATCCTCTACCCTCAGCCACCACATCAATAAATTGCTCGTAATATTCATCGACCATTTGCTTCATGATTTCCACTTCTTCCGGTATCAGTTCCCTGAACCCCCAGTACATGTCCTTATACTTTCCCCCTTGGAAGGTTTCTATCTGGATACCCAACTTATCCAAAAGCTCCTTGACGTTTATTACTGCAGAGATGACCCCAATGCTCCCCGTTTGTGTGGTGGGAAGGGCAACAATCTTATTCGCCTGGGTTGAGATATAGTAGCCACCTGAAGCAGCCATGCCCCCCATACTCACCACGATGGGCATTTTTTCTTTAATTCTTTCTATCTCCAACAGGATTTCTTGGCAAGGTTCTATCTCACCACCAGGGCTCTCTATACGGAGGACAATCGCTTTGACTGACTTATCTTTCTTCACTTTTGTTAAATACTTTCTCACCAACCCCGGAGTAATAGTCGAGCTTGACAATAATGAAGAGTCCCCCGTAGTAATGGTTCCACTGAGCGGGATTACGACAACTTTGCCTACTGCCGGTTTGGAAAGTAAGATAATCGGAATTAGTATTGCCGCAAGCAATGCCAATATGCACACGGTAATAATGATGATCTTTTTTTTCACCCCTTTCCTCCTGTCAAAATTTCCTTAGCCTTATTAAACATTATGTCAACTGGAGCTTTCTTTCCTGTCCATATCTTGAAGGAAGCCGCTCCCTGATATACTAACATAGGCAGGCCACCAAGTATATTAGCCCCAGCTTTTCGTGCCAGCCTTAACAAGGGTGTTAGCCATGGGTTATATACTACATCATATACTAAGACGTTTTTAGGAATCACTTCAAGGCTCAAAGGCGATTGTCCTTCTTGAGGACTGTCCTTCATTCCTATGGTAGTGCAATGGACTATTAAATCGCAGTTATCAAAAATTCTGGCTGAGCTTAGATTCTGCCACTGAAAAGCAGTGATATCTGGCTCCAAATCCATCGAGCTTGGCGTAGCATTTTTAATATACCTCACTAAATTCTCGGTCAATGCACTGGCTCGTTCAAAGATACCATCAGTAATAGCCAGTGAGGCTACTTTCCTTTGCACTAAAATAAAACCCACTGCCCTGGCCACTCCACCAGCACCCAGGATGACCACCCTTTTCCCTTCAGGGGTAAAGTGCATTTCTTTGTCTAGCGCCTCAATAAAACCATAGGTATCAGTATTAAAACCCAGAAGCTTATCATCCTGTTTGACTATTGTATTGACAGCACCGATTGAACTCGCCGTGTCATCAACTTCATCTAATAAAGGTATAACTACCTCTTTATAAGGCATGGTTACATTAGCCCCCACATTTTGAGGTTTTCTTAAATCATTCACTATGTCTTGAAGTTGGGCTGGGTCCGTCTCCCAAGCCTTATAGCGAATATCAAGTCGATAATAATCCAAGGCTGCTTGCTGAAAATAAGGAGAGATAGAATGCTTAAGGGGATAACCAATTAGGCCTATGTATCTCAACATTGCTTAAGATTCTTCGTTATTGTTCAGGCGGTGGCTATCTAAGAAACCCTGAAGGATAAAGGCTGCCGCTATGGCATCTACTTCGGCTTTAGCCGAAAAGGGGTGATTTCTGGCTCCTTTTTTTACCCTGGAGCGCGGTTTACTTCCTTTACCACCAGCTTCCATCTTCAAGCGCTTGGCAACTTTGGTAGAGAGTCGTTCATCCCAAAGTTGTATATCAAGTTGGTGGAGATTGCTTTGCTTCGCCTGCAATGATAATTTATCGGTAAAAACTGTTACCTTAGTAGCCTGTTTTCCCAGCTCGCCGTTTAAGCGGCGAGGCAAGCCAACTACAATACGCTCTGCTTTATACTGTTCCACAAGCTTGAGAATCTCATTTATAAAGGCATCTTCATCTTTACTGGCAAGCACGGTTAGAGGAGTAGCTAAAATCCCCTCGGGGTCGCTTACAGCCACCCCTGTTCTCTTATCTCCGACATCTATCCCTAAGCTTCGCATATCAAACCTTTTGAATCAGTTTATGGACTAATTCCAGGGCTTCGTCAATCTTGGCTGCATCTTTTCCGCCGGCTTGAGCCATTGCAGCCTTGCCACCACCACCCCCACCAGTAACCTTAGCTACCTGATTGATAATATCGCCGGCGTGAAATCCCTTAGCTATCAAGTCAGGAGTCACCATAGTCAAGAAGTTCGGCTTACCATTATAGACTGTAGCCAAAACAACTATGGCGCTCTTTAGCCTGTTCCGCAAGATATCGCCCATTTCCCTGAGGATAGGCATGGTCAATGCTGGCACCTTAGCAACCAGAACTGTCACACCACTCACCTGCTCGGCTTGCCTAAGCAGATCCTCTGCTATTCTGTGCGATAGCTCCCTTTCCAGTGAAAGTGCCCTCTTGCGCTCTGNTTCCAGCTCTCTAATGAGGGTTTTCACCTTGCCAGTAACCTCTTCGAGCGAGCTTTCTACTTCTTTGGCTACGCTCTGCAACGCAATTAAGCGAGATTCAATTAGCGATTCAGCTTTTCTTCCCGTTACCGCTTCAATTCGGTGCAGTCCTGTGCCAATGCTGCTCTCACTGGTTATTATAAATATGCCAATTTCTCCCGTTGACCTCACATGAGTGCCACCACAGAGCTCCTTACTTATTGCTGGTTCCCCAATTTTCAGCACCCTAACTTCTTCTCCATATTTTTCTTCAAACAAGGCAATAGCACCCTCAGCGATAGCCTGTTTATAAGGGAGGACTTTTGGTTCCGCTTTTAAGTCTTTGCGTATCCATTCATTGACTTGCCTCTGAATTTCCTTGAGCTCTTCCTCGGTTATGGGAGCCATATGGGAGAAGTCAAATCTAAACCTTTCAGGCTCTACTAACGAGCCTTTTTGATAAACACGGCTGCCCAAAGTTTGCCTTAAAGCAGCCTGGAGGAGATGGGTGGCGGTGTGATTACGGGCAATATCCAGGCGGCGGGCAACATCGACTTTGGCTTCCACTTCATCGCCGATGGATATGCTCCCTTCAACCACTTTTCCCCTATGCATTATCACATCCGAAGGAGTTCTAAGGGTATTGAGGACTACTACTTTTACCTTCTGGCTACTGATTTCGCCGCTATCGCCCACTTGCCCGCCCATCTCGCCATAGAAAGGTGTTTTGTCAAGTATCACGTCAACCTCATTACCCTCAGCCACAGTCTTCGCAGAGTATTCGTTAGTTATCAAATCGCGAACCTTTGACCTAGAACTGCATTTTTTATAGCCAATAAAATTTGTGTTTGTGCTAATAATGACTTTTAGCCCGTGTGTTGTTGCCCCTGCTGTTGCTGGGCCAGGTTTCACTATCACCCTTCTTGCTCTTTCCCGCTGCTTCTCCATCTCAGCCTGAAAACCTTCCCAGTCTATAGCTAGACCTTTTTCCCTAGCAATCTCGGCGGTTAGCTCTGGTGGAAAGCCATAGGTATCGTAAAGTCTGAATACCTCCTCACTTTTTAGCCCTTCTCTGTCTTGAGCTGAAGCTTCGCCAATGAGCTTTTCCACCAAGTTAAGTCCGGTATCTAGGGTAGTAATAAACTTTTCCTCTTCAACTTTAATTANTTCGGTAATCAGGCTCTGATTAGCCATAAGCTCAGGATATATGTGGCTCATTGCGCCAACAGCGACGTCAGCCAGTTCATTAAGGAAAGGGTCATTCAGTCCCAATTTCCTGCCGAAAAGAGAGGCCCGCCTGAGTATTCGTCGTAAGATATATCCTCTGCCTTCATTAGAAGGTACTACACCATCTGTGATAAGAAAAGCAATGCCGCGTGAATGCTCAGCCACAACTCTAATGGCTCGGTCGATATTCTCACCCCGACTGTATTCTTTCCCGGACAAGTGACAAATGCGGTCTACCAAAGGCGAAAACAAATCTGTTTCATAAGGGGAGGACTTGCCCTGGATAGCGGCTAAAGTCCTCTCCAGTCCCATACCAGTATCAATGTTAGGCTTAGGCAAAGGAGTGCGTTGTCCACTTTGGTCTTGATTATATTGGGTGAATACCAAGTTCCAGATCTCGGAGAAGCGACCGCATTCGCAATTAGGCTTACATTCAGCTTTACCACAGCCCAACTCTTCACTGAGGTCATAATGAATCTCGCTGCATGGCCCGCATGGGCCAGAATCGCCAACCGGACCCCAGAAGTTGTCTTCTTCACCGAATCGCAATATCTTCCCGGCGGGGACGCCAACATCTCGCCAATAGGCGAAGGCTTCGTCATCATCAAGGTAAATAGTTATCCAGAGCCGCTCCTCAGGCAGTTTCAAGTACTTGGTAACAAAGTCCCAGGCCCACAAAATAGCTTCTTTTTTAAAATAATCACCGACACTGAAATTCCCCAGCATCTCAAAGAAGGTAAGGTGTTTGCTATCGCCCACCGAATCTATATCAGTGGTGCGAAAGCACTTCTGGCAGGAAGCTAACCGTTGGCTAGGCGGGTTCTCCAATCCGAGGAAATATGGCTTAATTTGCACCATACCAGCGCTAGTCAACAGTAAAGTAGGATCCTTATAAGGCACCAAGGAGGAACTGGGGATAATCTTGTGTCCTCTATCCTGAAAAAAATTCAGAAAGGCTTGCCTAAGTTCGTCACCAATCACTTACCAGTCACCTTCTTGATTTTAGAAGGTGCCAGCTTTAATGTCAATCAGGCTATAAGAGAGCGTTTGAAAGTTTTTCTCCATATCCTATATAATACAGCACTCCCATCAATTGCTTATTAAAGATATGCTATTAATTACAAACGTTCAAGCTATGACCTGCGTTGAAAGGAGCATGATATGATTTCGTTTAGCCCAACAGAAGAACAGCAAATGATTGTGAGCATGACAAAGCAGTTTGCCAATGATGAGATGCGCAAAATCTACCGGGAATGCGATGAAAACGAGGAGATCCCTACCAGTGTTATAGATACTGCCTGGAAGATGGGGCTTACCTCTAGCAGCATACCTGAGGACTACGGCGGATCTGGCGGGGAACACTCAGCTATCACAGGTTCGCTGATAGGCGAAGAATTGGCTTGGGGTGATCTCTCCATGACGATGCATATTCTCTGTCCGGCTTTGTTTGCGTATCCTGTCCTAGAGATGGGCACTGATATGCAGAAAAAGAAATATCTGCCGCTTTTCTGTAATGAGCAGTATAAGGCAGCTACCGCTGCTCTCATTGAGCCTTATTTTGGTTTTGACCCTTACTCTCTATCAACCACTGCCCGACCTGACGGCAATGGGTATGTTCTTAATGGTGAGAAGTGTTATGTACCCTTGGCTGCTGAAGCTGACTTGTTCCTCGTCTATGCAGCGGAAAATGGCAGTAGTAAGGCTTTTATTGTTGAAAAAGGCACAAACGGTCTTGAAGTTGGCGAGCGGGAGAAAAATATGGGCATAAAAGCTCTAGCCACCTACGAGCTTAGCCTGAAAAACTGCCGCATTCCTAAGGAGAACCGATTGGGCAGTGAGAACGGATGCGATTTTAGTCGTATCATGAATTGTTCACGGGTGGCGCTGTCGGCAATGGCTACAGGAGTAGCTAAAGCTGCCTTCGAATACTCGAGGGATTATGCCAAGGATCGAGTTGCCTTTGGGGACCCAATCGCCTCCCGCCAGGCAATCGCTTTTATGCTGGCTGAGATAGCAATTGAAATCGATGCTACTAGATTAATGACCTGGGAGGCTGCCTGGAGGTTAGACCGGAAAGAAGATGCAACAAAGGAAGCATCTCTAGTAAGGGCATACGCCGACGATATGGTTATGATGGCGACTGATCGTGCCGTACAGATTCTGGGCGGACATGGTTATGTTCGCGAGCATCCGGCTGAGCTTTGGCTGAGAAATGGGCGTGGCTTTGTCACTTTCGACGGCATGGCCATAGTATGAAAGGAGTGTTTCACAATGATAGATTTTGAACCGACTCCAGAGCAAAAAGAAGCGGTAAAGGTAGCTCACGAGTTTGCTAGAGAGCTATTCCGGCCCGTAAGCCGTTATTACGATGAACAGGAACACGAAAGCCCGCAGGAACTAATTGACAAGACGTGGGGGGAAAGAAACAAAGGCACATTAGCCCTTGGTCTGGATGTAACAGCATCTCTTAGAATCGAAGAGCTGTGCTGGGGAGACGCAGGCCTTTTCTTATGTGTTCCCGGTCCGGGACTCGGCGGTGCTGCTATTTTTGCCTCAGGCACAAAAGAGCAGTTGCAGCGTTTTCTAGGTAGCTTCAATGAAGGAGAACCGAAATGGGGTGCTATGGCGATGACGGAGCCTGGCTGTGGCTCGGATACCTCTGCTATCACTGCTACTGCCACGCGTGATGGTGACGAATGGGTGCTGAATGGTGAGAAGATTTTTGTCACTTGGGGGAAGCGTGCCGCAGAAAATCCCGGCGGACTGGTGGTAGTCTGGGCGACTGTAGATAAATCGGCAGGGCGAGCCGGGATGAAGTCTTTTGTGGTGCCGGCTAAAACCTCGGGAATGAGAGTAGAAAAGCTCGAGAAAAAGCTGGGAATCAGAGCCAGTGATACAGCTACTCTCATTTTCGATAATTGCCGTATTCCTTTTGAAAATATACTCGGCAGCGCAGAGGTCAAAAAGGTAGACAAGTCCCAAACCAAAGGTTTCAAAGGCGCAATGGCAACTTTTGATGCCACACGACCTATTGTGGCTGCTATGGCCATTGGTGTTGGACGTGCCGCCCTAGATTTTGTTAAAGAAACGTTGGAGAAGGAAGGCATAACGATACAATATGGCATACCCAAGCAGAAGCTCACTGCCCTAGAACGGGATGTAATAGAAATGGAAGCAAATTTCAAAGCAGCCAAGCTGCTTACCCTCCGAGCCCTATGGATGATGAGCCAATTTCAACCCAATAACCTGGAGGCATCAATGGCTAAGGCAAAAGCCGGTCTTGCTGTTACCAAAATAACCCAGAAAGCAGTCGAGATTATGGGACCTCTAGGCTATTCTCGAAAATACTTATTGGAGAAGTGGATGCGCGATGCCAAAATAAATGATATCTTTGAAGGAACGGGACAGATTAATATGCTCATCGTAGCCAGAAGGGTTCTCGACTATTCCAGAGACCAGCTCAAATAAGCAAGAATTTAGTTATTTCCCCTTCTTTTTGTAATCAGGGCACCAGGTGGCGTTGGGACGCTCAGGGCGATGACAGGCACTTCTCCAGTTCCACTTACAACTATCACACAGGAAAACATGCATGCCAAATGCTTTTTTGACCTTCAGTTTGAATTTGTCCAGCCAGCTTGGATTGCTTCGTTTCTTCACTTTGTTCGGAGTGGTAGCCGGGGCAATAACATACCCTACATATCCTTGGATAAAGTGGCTAAGAATTCGGCGTTATTCTTTGTCTTGGCCAGCCTTTCCAAGATCCTTTGTGTAGCCTCGCCATGATTAGGTGAGTCGCTATCTATCATATTAATCACACGCCTGAGCAGCCATACTTGTTTTAAGGTATTTTCATCCAGTAAAAGCTCTTCTCTCCTTGTACCGCTAGGCATAATATCTATAGCCGGGAATATCCTTCGCTCAGATAATTTTCTATCCAAGTGGAGTTCCATGTTACCTGTTCCCTTAAATTCTTCATATATGAGGTCATCCATGCGGCTGCCTGTATCCACGAGGCAAGTAGCAATGATGGTTAGACTCCCCCCCTCATCAATGTTGCGCGCAGTACCGAAGAACCGCTTTGGAGGATGCAAGGCTGTTGAATCAATCCCACCAGATAAAGTACGCCCGCTAGGGGGCAGGGCTAAGTTGTAGGCTCTTGTAAGCCTGGTAATGCCGTCAAGGAGTATGACCACATCTTTGCCCATTTCTACTAGCCTTTTGGCTCTCTCTAATGCTAATTCTGCTACCCGAGTCTGGCTTTCCACCGGTTCATCGAAGGTGGCAGCAATAACCTCGGCCTTAACTGACCTCTTCATATCGGTGACCTCTTCAGGTCTTTCTCCAATAAGGCAAACCATCAGGTGAATATCATCGTAGTTAACAGTTATGGCGTTGACAATTTTTTGAAGAAGCACAGTCTTGCCTGCCTTAGGTGGTGATACAATAAGCCCTCTTTGCCCCCGGCCTATAGGTGTCACCAAATTGATTAGACGGGTGGATAACTCATCCGGCGTTGTTTCTAGATTGATGAGCTTATTTGGAAAAGTGGGCGTCAATGAACCAAAATTGCGGCGTGTCCTTGCTATTTCAGGGTCAAGTCCATTGATACCGTCTACTCGAAGTAAGCTGTAATATTTTTCGCCTTCTTTAGGAGGTCTAGCCTGGCCACAAACAGCATCGCCGTCTCTTAGATTGAAGCGGCGGATCTGGGAATTTGATACATAGACATCATTAGCACCACGCCGGAAAGTATCCTGTCGTAAGAAACCGTAGCCCTCGCTGATGGTTTCTAGTACGCCTGTTATAAATATATTTCCCTGCTGCTGTGCTTCTGCTTGTAAGATGTGGTAAACAAGCTCGGACTTCTTCAAAGTAGTGTAGCCGGTGATGCCACACTCCTTAGCCATCGCCTCCAGCTCATCCCTATTTTTGCTTTCTAGTTGTACCATAGTTGACATAGTAACCTCTCTCTAAATACCTTTTTCCTTTATATTTATGGTCTTGTGGGAGCTTTTACAGCAATTTCTCCCTCGACATCACCTTCTTCCAGTCATCCCTAAAACGCTCAATGCCGATATCTGTTAGAGGGTGTCGTATCATTTGTAACAACACTTCGTAGGGCACTGTAGCAATATGAGCCCCAATCTTAGCTGCCATTAAACAATGTTGAGGATGTCTGATGCTAGCAGCTACAACCTGAGTGGGTAGTTGGTAATAGTCAAGGTATTCCACGATGTCAGCCACCACTTTCATACCATCCTCACCAATGTCATCTAATCTTCCCACAAAAAGGCTTACAAAAGTGGCTCCTACTTCCGCTGCCAGCAAAGCCTGGTTCAAGGTGAAGCATAAAGTGAAATTCACCTTTATGTTTTCACTGGCTAGCACTGAGGTAGCTTCCACTCCTTCAAGGCTAGCTGGTATTTTAATCACGATATTCTTCGCCCATTTGGCTATTTCTCTAGCCTCAGCCACCATTGTTTGGACATCCTGGCCTAACACCTCAGTAGATACCGGGCCGGGAACAATGGAGCAGATTTCCTGGACTAACTTTCGATAATCAACCTTGCCTTCTCTCGATACAAGGCTAGGGTTGGTAGTTACCCCTGTAACCACCCCTAGTCTCACCCCATGGCGAATATGCTCTATATTGGCAGTATCCAAAAATATCTTCATCTTCTTAATTTAAAGGTAGGCTTGTTTGAGCACCTTCAACTAGCGTTTCCCTGGCAGCCCCAATAAATCCTAGAAATAGTGGATGAGGAGAATCGGGGCGAGATTTGAACTCAGGGTGGAATTGGCAGGCAAGCATCCAAGGATGGTCTCGTAACTCAGTAATTTCCACTAACCTCCCATCAGGGGATAACCCAGATGGCACAAGACCAGCTTGCTCCAATGGCTGGCGAAAATGATTGTTAAACTCATAACGATGGCGATGCCTTTCATAGACTACATCGGTGCCATAGGCACGAGCTGCCATCGTTCCCGCTACCAGATTACAGGGATAAGTCCCGAGCCTCATAGTCCCTCCCTTTTGTTCCACACCACGCTGTTCAGGGAGAAGGTCGATAACAGGATAAGCATTATTAGCATCAAACTCCGTGGAATTTACTTTGTCGGTATGAAAAACATGACGACCAAGTTCTATTACCATAATGTGCATCCCCAGGCATAAACCTAAGTAAGGGATTGCTCTTTCTCGGGCAAATTTGGCAGCTTTTATCATGCCTTCAATTCCTCGATAACCAAAACCACCAGGAACGATGATCCCTTGAACTTGCCCAAGCTTATCATCGGCCATGCCATCCAATTGCTCTGAATCCAACCATTCTATCTTCACTTCGCGATTGTGAGCTAGTGCTGCATGGCACAATGCTTCTCTCACTGAGTAATAAGCATCTCGGAGTTCCACGTATTTGCCCACCAACCCAATGATTACGGGCTCTTTGGGAGCTTTCAGTCTGGCTACTATATCTCGCCATTCTTCTAAATTGCTCTTCCCTGCCTTTAATCCCAATCGTCGAACTATGAATTCTCCTAAGCCAGCATCCTCAAGCAGTAGAGGTACCTCATAAATGGTTTCGCTGGTAACCAGAGAGATAACCGCCTCTTTATCAACATCGCAAAATAGCGATATTTTATCCTTTACCCCTCCCGATATTTCCTTATCGCTACGACACAGTATAACATCGGGCTGAATACCAATTCTCCTTAGTTCATTGACGCTGTGTTGAGTAGGCTTGGTCTTTAGCTCATCGGTGGCGGCGATGTGTGGTAAAAAAGTGACGTGAATGTACAGCACGTTATCCTTGCCTTCATCCTTTCTCATCTGCCTTATAGCTTCGAGGAAGGGTTGCCCTTCAATATCCCCCACAGTGCCGCCAACTTCAACAATAACTAACTCTGCTTGGGATATTTCGGCTACTTCCCTTATCCTGCTCTTTATTTCATTGGTTACGTGAGGAACCACCTGAATTGTACCTCCCAGAAAATCCCCTCGCCTCTCTTGAGCAATAACCGAAGAATATACTTGACCGGAGGTGACGTTAGAAGCTTGGGTTAGCTCCACTCCAATAAATCTCTCATAATGTCCTAAATCCAAATCAGTTTCGGCACCATCTTGAGTAACAAATACTTCACCGTGTTGATAAGGGGACATTGTCCCCGGGTCAACATTCAGGTAAGGATCAAGTTTCTGCACAGAGACAGATATGCCACGGCTTTTTAATATTTTGCCAATGGACGCTACCGAAATTCCCTTCCCTACAGAACTAACTACGCCGCCAGTAATAAAAATATACTTGCTCACTGCTTATTACAAGAGTATAGAGAAAACCAAATCTTGTAGATCGATCCTAAAAGGTGAAGCAAACCTGAGTTTCTTTTCATTATAGAAAGTAAGATTCTAAATTGTCAAGTCTGCTTTTTTCGAATAATTTTACACGCTCTGTCCTGAATTCAGAAACAGCTTTTTTGTAGAAAAGGGTGCAATGCTATAATAAACATGGCGAAAAATGTCTAAAAAATACATTCTGGCTTTAATAATACTAATAGCGGTAGGGTTAAGTATCGGTATTTGGGCTCTATCCCTTCCCCCAACATCTAGCCAACCTCAGTCTGATAATTCAACACAGTACACTGACTCCAATTGGACATTCCCATTAGAGAATGCGCCGGTTACTCCTTTACCTGATTTTCGCCCGGTAATTGCAGAGGTAATGTCCTCCGTAGTTTCCGTAACCACAGAGATAGTCACCTCTGATTTCTTCGGTCAGTATACGGAATCTATTGCTGGGTCTGGGATACTTATCGATGATAAAGGATATATTGCCACCAACAACCATGTAGTCGAAGATGCCCAGAGCATCTACGTAGAGTTGGCCGATGGCAGATCTTTCCTTGCAAATAAAGTAGGCTGTGACACCTTATCTGACCTTGCTGTGATAAAGATAGATGCTGTGAATTTGACTTTTACCTATTGGGGCGATTCAAGCTCACTATCTGTTGGCGAGTGGGTACTAGCTATTGGTAATGCTCTAGGAGAAGGAATAACGGCTACCGAGGGTATAGTCAGCCGCTTAAATGTATCTGTGAACGTTAGGGGGAATACCCTTTACGGTTTAATTCAAACCACGGCGGCTATCAATCCCGGCAACAGCGGCGGTCCATTAGTAAACATGTCCGGTGAGGTGATAGGCATTACTAGCGTTAAAATAGTTGCGTCCGAGGTGGAAGGTATGGGCTTTGCTATTAGCAGCAACGAGGCTAGTCCTATCATTGAGGATTTAATTCGTTATGGTCGCGTGACTTACCCCTGGCTGGGAGTGGCATTATATACCGTGGATCCCTTTCTTGCTGCGTCGGAGAATCTTTCTGTGGACAGAGGAGCGATTATTGATGAAGTAGTTGCTGACAGCCCAGCAGATGCTGCGGGATTAAGGGTGGGCGATGTTATTATCCGCTTTGGGGACAAAGAAATAAGTAATGTCGCCGACCTCGTCCAAGCCATTCGAAGCAGCGAAATTGGCGAAGAGGTAGAAATAGTGTTCGTTAGAGGCGAAGATACTAGAACAACCTCAGCACATCTAGTAGAACGCCCCACTTCCTAGAACAAACTCCCTTCATTCAAATCCCAAGATCGGTAACTAAGACCTCTCTATTTTGGATTTGTAAATTTGAATTTTGGGATTTTTTAGCGTTTAGAAATTAAGATTTAGGATTTGTCTTTTTGATTGCCAAAGAGACCTCACTATCCGAGATTCGGTGTTTCTCACTATAAGCCCCATCAGGAGGCAAACTATCGATGAGTTCCTGAGATAAGGTCTCTTGCTTAATATAGTCAGTAAAATTATTTATTACTTGTTTGATGAATAGCTCCTTTGTCTGATAATAGGTAATGATGTGGTCCGTAATATCAAACTTGGCATTGCGGCGCATATTTTGAAGGTGACGCACAAGCTCTCTACTTACTCCCTCGGCAATTAACTCAGGAGGCAATGCAGTACTTATGGTTACCCAATATCTAGCGTCGTTGGCCACACTATAATCTGGCGTGTCTCGATGGCATTTGGATTCCTCTCGTTCTTTTGCTTCATACAATATTACGAGTTGCTTAACATTTATCTCTTCCATTACCTCCGTAGCTAAACTCTCCAAGGCTTTCTTCTCGCCTTCGTTTCCTACATTGACCACGGCTTTACTCAATGGCTGGCGTACTTTAATCCCTGCCTTAGCCCGTGCTGCCCTGCCCAAGCTGGATATTTTCATAGCTAGCTCAACATCGCTGTTTAGCTTGTCATTAATTTTAGCCTCATCCGCTATGGGGAAATCAGCTAGATGAACGCTTTCTCTCGATTGAGAGTTAACAGAGCGAAACAAATTCTGATAAAGTTCCTCAGCAATAAATGGCACAAAGGGAGCCAACAATTGAGATAAAGACACTAGGCATTGATATAGCGTAGTATATGCGGCCAATTTATCGGAATCGTTCTCGCTTTTCCAAAACCGGCGTCGGTTTCTTCTCACATACCAGTTAGAAAGATTATCTACAAATCCCTCAATTCTACGTGCCGCAGAAGTAGGATTATAGCCATCCATTGATTTGGAAACCTCGCTTACAAGCTGATTAAGTTCGGAAATAATCCAGTTATCCAGCTTCGTGAAAGCTCTTGGCTGATCGCTGTCAATCGTCAAGGGCTGGGGAACAAAGCAATCGATATTGGCATAAAGGGTAAAAAAGGAATACGTATTCCACATAGTAAGGAAAAATTTACGTATCGTTTCTTCAAGCATCTTAGTGGAGAAACGATGATTATCTTCTCCCGGAGTAGAAACCAACATATACCACCTTAGAGCATCGGCACCATAATTATTAATCACAGCCCAGGGATCGATTACATTGTCCTTGGACTTGCTCATTTTCTCACCTTGAGCATCGACAACGTGCCCTAAGCAGATTACATTCTTGAAGCAAGGACGATTGAAAAGTAGAGTAGATATGGCATGCAAGCTGTAAAACCAGCCCCTGGTCTGATCCACAGCCTCGCAAATAAAATCAGCGGGAAAGTTTTGCTTGAATTTATCTTCATTCTCGAAGGGATAATGCCACTGAGCTACGGGCATAGCACCAGAGTCAAACCAACAATCAATTACCTCGGGAACACGCTGCATTCTTCCACCACATTTAGGACAGGCGAAGGTAATTTCATCCATATAAGGGCGGTGTAAATCCAAGGGCGTAGTCAAGCCACTGAGATTTGACTGCGCCCTTAATTCATCCACCCCACCAACACATTCGCAATTGCCACAGGAAGAGCAGCGCCAAACATTGAGTGGGGTCCCCCAATACCTTTCCCGGGAAAAAGCCCAATCAACGTTGTTCTCCAGCCAGTCGCCAAAACGGCCAAGCTTAATATAATCAGGGTACCAGTTTATTTCGACATTGCCATTGATAAGCCTCTCTTTTATTGCGGTCGTCTTGATGTACCAGGTCTGCTTAGCATAATAAAGAAGAGGTAATTCACACCTCCAGCAAAAGGGATAGGCATGGTTAATTCTCTCACTGCGAAAGAGCAGCCCACGAGACTTTAAGTTATCAAGGATGTCTTTATCGGCATCCTTGACAAACTTGCCTCTGCCTGGTAGGTCCAGTTTCTGTGCTCCAAGCCCCATAAACTGTGTAACACCTTCACGGATTTCTAACCTCTTTTTAGGGGTGAGACCAGTGGGTAGAGTAGTTTTTATGAACCCGTCCAAGTCAACAGTATGGATAAGTGGTAGCCCCTCCCTCTCGCCTACTTCAAAGTCTATCTCTCCGTAAGCCGGGGCTATATGTACAATCCCCGTCCCCTCCTCCAGGGACACAAAATCACCTCCAATAATACGATAAGCTTTCCTATCCCCTTTACTATAAGCAATAGGTATCTTATATAGGGGCTCATAGTGTAGCCCTACCAAATCACTACCTTTCACTTCCTTCACTATCTTGTATCCACCCAACCCTGCCTTCTCAAGCATAGCATCGGCCAAAATGAGATATCCATCATCTACCTCTACTACAGTATAATCAGCCTCAGGAGCCACTGCCAGAGCGGTATTGCCCGGCAGCGTCCAGGGCGTGGTGGTCCAGGCAAGAAGATAAGCAGGCATGGTTGAGGAGAGAAGAGAGTGAGCAGTTTTGCTACCCCCAGGCTGTGCTAGGTCGAGCTTGAACTTTACCCAGACCGATGGATCATCCGCCTCGTCGTATCCTAAAGCTACCTCGTGAGAGCTGAGGGATGTGCCGCATCTAGGACAATGCGGCGTTACTTTATAGCCCTGATAAATCAAGCCCTTGTCCCATAGCTTTTTTATTATCCACCAGCAAGATTCAATATAGCTATTGTCCAAAGTTATATAAGGATGCTCCATATCTAACCAGCAGCCGAGGCGCTCGGTCATAGCTTCCCATTCTTTAATATATTTGAAAGCGCTTTGGCGACAATGTTCGTTGAATCGAGCCACTCCATATTCTTCAATTTGAGCCTTACTGGTAAGGGCAAGAGAGTTCTCGACCTCCAACTCCACAGGTAGGCCGTGGGTATCCCACCCCGCCTTTCGTGGCACATGATAACCCTTCATTGTCTTGTATCGGCAAACGATGTCCTTATATAGACGAGATAACACATGATGAACTCCAGGGCTGCCATTAGCTGTAGGTGGGCCTTCGTAAAAGGCGTAATGTGGTCCCCTTTTTCTTATCTCGATGCTCTTGTCAAAGATTCCCTGCTCTTTCCAGAAGCGCAGGATATCTTCTTCCAAATGAATAAAGTTGATCTTAGTGTTTACTTCCCGGAACATGGCTAACCCTGTTTCAGTAAAATAACCACCTTCCTATTCTCACCTTCACCTATGCTCTGAGTTGTTACATCAGGATCATCAGCCAAAGTTAAATGGACGATACGGCGTTCGCCAGCAGGCATTGGCTCCATAGTTATAGCCCGTCGTCTTGATTTCACCTGTTCAGCTAGATATAAAGCCAATCTCTGCAAGGAATCACGACGGCGTTTCTTGTATCCCTCAACGTCAACTGTTAATGGCAGCCAAGCCTTTAACCGTCCAACTACTACGAGCTTAATAATATATTCCAAGGAAGCAAGTGTCTGACCTCGCCGCCCAATCAAGATACCCAAATCGTCACCTTTGATATCCAAAGATAGAGGTAGTTCATCCGATAGTACTTCAACCTTGCCTGGCACACCCAGTAACCTAAGCAACGCATCTAAAATTTCTGTGACCCTCTTGACCGCATCCTTTTCCGGCAGTATTAGTGGAGTCACTCTGATGAAAGCTTCTCTACCACCCACTCCTAAAATTCCCGACTTCCCTTCCCTGATAACCTCCACCTCAAATTGGTCTCGGTTTAACCCTAGCTGCGCCTCCGCTTTCTCTATCGCCTGTTCTATCGTCGCAGCTGTTATCTCAATCCCTTCCATAGTCCGATTCCCCTTTAAGAATTTACTTTATTACTGACACAATTTGTGATCGCCTCAGTAATGCTAGCTCATTTTCCCTTCGCTGTTGTTGACTGAAATGGAGAACGAAATTTTAGGTAACCCCAGCCACCAGTGACGAAATATTGAGTTACAATACCAATTATATTGGAAACTGCCCAGTAGAGACCTAGACCAGCGGGGAAACTCAAGCTTAACAGGCCAAACATGAGTGGCATCATCAGCAACATTATCCTACTTGTGGACTGTTGCCTTGGGTCAACGGCTGGTGCCTGGGTCATCTTCTGTTGTATCCACATTGTGCCGCCAACTATGATGGCTAGAATAAAGTTGCCACTACTTCCTAAATCAAGCCCCAAAAAATTACTGCCCAACGGAATTGCTTGACTCACCACATCCCAGGAGTAAAGACGATGAGCTAAACCAAGTAAGCTCTCGGGCGTGGCAGCCAGAGCACTCATGATTGCTTGATAGAGAGCAATCCAGATAGGAAGCTGAATCAACATGGGCCATAAGCAGCCCAGAGGGTTTACCCCGGCTTCCTTATAAAGCTTCATCATTTCTTGCTGAAGCTTTTGCTGATTTTTACCATATTTCTTTTGTAATTCTTGAATCTTCGGCTGCATATCCTGTAAAGCCTTGCTTGATTTGAGTTGGCGCTTGGTAAGAGGCCAGGAGATTAAGCGAACGATAATGGTAAGGGCAATGATCGCCAATCCAAAGCTACCACCTAAAATATGGCTCAAGGCAATCAGCACATTGAGTATCGGGTTACCTATAATTAAATTCCAAACATCTCCTGGACCCATATGACGTGATCCTTATTCTTCCTTTTTAGTCAAGTCAAAATTCCAACTCACTTTCCCTTTATCAATATCCACAACATATACCCAATTATCTTCACCTCGAATATAAACCAGACCTTCTTGAGCACAAAAAGAATTTCTAACATCAGCACCAATGGAGATAGTCTTCAATGGCACTGCTTCATCCCCAATCTCGGCACTAAGGTCAAAAACATATACAGTGCCTGACTTATTAACTATTACCAGCAGATTACCCATCAAAACTGGTGAACAAATTATAGGGTCTCCAGCATCAAATTCCCACACTTTTTTCCCTGTTTCTGCCTCAATAGCATAAAGTTTGCCGTCAAGGCAGCCAGCATAGACAATGCCTTCATCGACTATGGGAGACGCCCAGAACCAATTACCGGCTGGTTTCTCTTGGGGAAATTCCCACATTAGCTCATCACTACCTATTTTTACGGCATAAAGATAGCGGTCAAACGAACCTAAAAATATAGTATCTTCGTAAATCACCGGTGAAGAAGCAAAGCCTACCTCTGATTTAAAAGACCAGTCCGATAACTCCCCCGTTTCTGACGATAAAGAATGGATATGGCCATCGTAAGTACTGACATAAAGAGTATCACCTTGAATTACCGGAGATGTCCATAGCTTTCTATGTCTTTCGTCTAAGACCTCTGATTCCCAATTCTGGTCGCCAAATTCCTTATCCAGCGAATATACCCTGCCATTGGAGCTACTTACATATATGGCATCATCGCTCACTAACAGGTCAGCTACTATAGCATTGCTTTTAGCATTATCTATGGGACAATCCCATTCCCATTCACCATACCCTCGCTGAGGAAATGTCAAATTCTGACTTCTAGCCAACATGCTCAATGCTAAAACATGGCCACTATAGGTGCCAATGTAAACTAAATCACCATCTACTATCGGGGTGGTGTATATAGCGGTCGGAGCGGTCGTCGGGCCACACGACATGCCGCTAGAGGTCGTGGTAGTAACGATATAAGACCATAGTATACTTTGGCTCGATGAATTGACCGCCACCACTTTGCCATCGCGAGTCCCGGCATAGATAATTCCATCATCAAATGCAGTTCCTGACCATCCCCTCGTTGGCTGAGTTGTGCCATAACACGAAACCAAGACCAAGGGCAAAAGAGTAATTATAACTAAGAATAATATTTTTAATTGTTTCATTACATAGCTAAGGTACGGGGTCGTAGCCACCTTCAGAGAATGGATTACAGCGAACTATCCTCTTGGCTGCTAGCCAGCTACCTCGAGTAAACCCATATTTTTTAATTGCCTCAAGTGCATAATGTGAGCATGTAGGCTGGAAACGACAAACAGAAGGGAGAACCTTCGACAGTGTATTTTGGTACAATTTAATTAAACCCATAGCCAATCGAGTCATTCGTTACTCTCCAACAATTGTGCCCGAGCTAAAAGCTTGATTACTGCCTTCTCTAGCTGGTGATAGCCAGTATTGACTGCCACAGACCGAGCTATGAAAACGATGTCCCATCCAGGCCTTAGCGATTGCAGCCTCATTATTTCCCTTAGTAACCTTTTCAAGCGATTACGCTGCACCGCCTTACCTACTTTTTTGGTCACAGAAAAACCATATCGGCTTTGACTTAAGCTATTGGGCATTGCCTTCATCACTAGCAAGCTATTTGTCCATACTTTGCCTTGTCGATAAACCAAAGTATATTGCGCTCTATTAGTTAAAAAATGAGGCTCCTTCACGGGATAGAGTTAAACTGGAGTCAGCCTGTACCTCCCCTTTAGGCGCCTTGCTTGAAGCACTCGTCTTCCACCTCGAGTGGCCATTCTAGCACGAAAACCTAAGCTGCGCCTTCGGGGAACTTTCTTCGGTTGATAAGTCCGCTTTGGCATTTTTCAAACCGTCGAACGGGATAGGCCGACGCCTCCTGTTTTCCAAATATGGCTTGGTGCGTAAGGTAACATAGCGAGATAACGAGCCCTCTTTATAGCTTGTGCCAAACTTCTTTGATGTTTAGCGCAGGTCCTACTCCTACGCCGCGACACAATCTTACCCTGACCGGAAATATAGCGAGATAGCAGAGAAACATCTTTATAATCGATTTTCATATTCCCCTTGCAAAAGGGACAAATTGCTGGCTTGGTGACGAAATTCCTCGTACTTCTTACTCTTCCAGTATTAGCCAAATTTTCTCTCCTACATTTTAATCAAAGGGCAAATCTTCAGGCACAAGCTCTCCTTCCTCAGGAAGGGACGTAGGAGCTTGCCTTCCAAGGAAAAGGACACGGTCCGCAGTCACATCAAGGCTGGTGCGCATCTGCCCATTCTGTCCTTCCCAATTCCGAGCGTGCAATCTTCCCTCGACGTAAACTTGTCTCCCTTTACTTAAGAATTGATTGCACTGCTCAGCTTGCTTGCCCCAAACGCTAATTCTATACCAGTCTGTTTCTTCCCTGCTTTCTCCGTCAGGAGTAGTGTAACGACGATTAGTAGCCATACGAAAAGAGGTAACTGCTTTCCCATTGGGCGTATACCTCATCTCCGGATCAGAACCGAGGTTGCCAACTAGTATTACTTTGCTTAAGCTCGCCATATCAATCACCCACCTTTATAACAAGATATCGCAGAATGTCCCCCGAAGCGCTAATTTCTCTTTCAAGTTCCTTAACCGATTTGGGCATTAACTTAAAGCGAGCTAGAATATAATCAGCTTCCATAAATTTCCTTACAGGGTAAGCTAGCTTTCTTTTTCCCCAATTTTTTATCTCTTCTACCACCCCGCCACGGCTATTAATGGACTGCATCACCTTGTCTACAATTTTAGACACTCCTTCTTCATCAACTTCGGGACTAATTATAGCTACCAGCTCATAATCATGCATGTTTAGAATTTTATACCACAGGGAATAAAATGGCAACAAGGCCTATGCTTTAGCCATCTACTATATCTACCAGCTAGAATGTTAAATAGAGCCAATGCTATAATTCCACCGATGAGACTGTCTGAGTTGGGAGAATTTGGCCTAATTAACCTCATACGCAACAGCAGCGCTAGGTACGAAAATTCTGAACGCACTCCGTGGCAAGAAGTTTTAGTGGGCATTGGTGATGACGCTGCCGCTTGGCAAAGTGATAATCGTATCCAACTAGCTACTACAGATACTTTGGTCCAGGATGTACACTTCGACCTAGACATCATTAACTGGGAGGAATTGGGCTGGAAAGCGCTGGCAGTGAATCTAAGCGATATAGCTGCCATGGGCGGTATTCCCAAGTACGCTTTGCTTTCTCTGTCACTCCCTGGCGAACTAGAGGTGGAATACATCTCCAAGTTTATCAACAGCATGATACATCTGGCCAGGGAATTTGGAGTGGCTATAGTTGGAGGCAATGTCGCTACCGCTCCCAATGTAGTTATCACGATAACAATCATAGGTTGTTCCAAAGGCAAAGACATGCTTAAGAGGTCAACAGCTTCTTCTGGTGAGCAAATAGCTGTCACAGGATACCTAGGATTATCGGCAGCCGGCTTGGAAATGCTCAAGGGAAAAGTCATCTCAGATCCTGAAACAAGCAATATCTTGAGGCGAGCTCACTTTAGACCCATGCCGAAAGTAAAAGAAGGGCAAATTTTAATCGAACAAGGAGTTAAAACCGCTATAGATATAAGCGATGGGCTTATTGCTGACCTTGACCATATATGCGAATCCAGCAAAGTCAATGCTAAGATAAAGATAGAACAAGTGCCAGTACACCCTGTAGTCACAGCAAATTTCCCTAGTCATCGGGAGCTGGCTTTATGTGGCGGAGAGGATTATGAGCTTCTTTTTACCGCTAATGAGGCCATTGTCGCCCGGGCTAAGCAAGCCCTAAACTGCCCAGTGACTGTAATCGGTGATATAACAGACGAAAAGTTACCAACAAGAGTGACTGTGGTGGATAGCGAGGGAAATATCATTTCTTACAAAAAAGGGGGGTGGGAACACTTTAAGAATGGAATCCCTAAAGTTAAATTCGCATAGCCCTGAACAAACTCATCTTTTAGGAAGCTACTTAGGGGAACTAGCTCAAAAAGCTGATGTTTTCCTTCTCACAGGTGAATTGGGAACAGGTAAAACTTGTCTGGTCCAAGGCATTGCTCGCGGGCTGGACGTAAGGGAATATGCCTTCAGCCCCTCTTTTGTCATCCTCAGAGAGTATCATGGCCGGCTTCCCTTATACCACATTGATTTCTATCGCCTAGATAATATTGAGGAAATTGCTGACCTAGGGCTGGAGGAGTATTTTTACGGCGACGGAGTCTGTGTGATCGAATGGGCAGAAAAGGGACTGCATGTAGTACCCTGGGATAATTTGCTTATCACCATACACTATATTTCTGCCTCCGAGACAGGACGGTCTATTTGCCTGAAATCTCAAGGCAAGCGCTATTATGAACTAATAGAACAACTCAGAAAGAGAGAGGGAATTGTGGCCTGAATACGAAATGCTAAACCTTTTAACTTTTACTCTGTCATCTTGCACTTTTATTTTTACTTTTTGCATTTAGATTTCTGATATGGAATTAGCTATAGATACTTCGTCCAATATCGTTAGCATCGCCTTATCTCATAAAGGTGAGATATTGACCTCGCTAACCTGGCAAACAACACAAAACCATACAATAGAACTGTTGCCGAATTTAGTTTGCTTGTTAAAACAAGCCAAGGTGGAGCTAGACTCTATAGAAGCAATCATTGTAGCTAAAGGCCCAGGAAGCTTTAATGGACTCCGAGTAGGCATAAGTACTGCTAAGGGGCTCGCTTTTACCTTAAATATTCCTTTGCTTGGTGTAAAAACATTAGAAGCTGAAGCTTATCCCTTTGCCTTTATTGGATTGCCTCTGCGTCCCATTCACAAGGCAGGCCGCGAGGAAATAGCCACTGCCCTTTACCGGCAAAAAGATAATGAATGGCAATGTCTGGAAGCAGAAAGTATAACCACGATTAAAACTTTGTGCCACCGGACTAAGCAAAAAACGCTTTTTTGTGGTGAAATCCCTCCCGACATAATAAGAGAAATACAGCAAAACCTGGGCAGGCGAGCTATAATTTCCCAAGGTAATAGCCTGTCCCGATCTAGCTCTTTGGCTATATTAGGTTGGCGAAAATTGAGCAAAGGAGAACATGATGACCCAGTCACCCTTCAGCCATTATATCTTCGTCCCCCTCATATAACCAAGCCCAAGGAGAGAACGCCCTTTTTGTCAACACGAGTGGAGCAACAGATACAAAGAAATGGAAATTCCCAAACTAGATGTTGAATATACCGCAAGGTTTTGTTTTGCCTGTAGCCAGGAGAACCCTATAGGGCTAAAGCTGAAGCCTGTTCACGATGGAGAAAAAGTTACTGCGGAGTTCACCGCCGGAAAATTCCATCAAGGCTGGGATAATGTGGTTCACGGAGGTATTCTCTATACCCTCCTCGATGAAGTAACTGCTTACGCCATGCTTTGCCATGGGATTGAGCTTGGCGTTACTGCCAAGAGCGAGATAAGATTTAAACAGGTAGCACCCATCAATGAGCCCATCCAAGCCTCTGCCTGGGTCACTAAATTGACAAAACGGCTTGTGGAAACTAAAGGAGTGCTCACTTTCAAGGATAATACAGTCATAGTCGATGGTAACTTCCTATTCTACGTCTGGAGACAGTCAAAGAGGACAATTCTCTGGGACATGGACGGAGTGATTTCCGATTCCTATTCCTTTCACTTTGCTGCCTGGCAAGAGACCTTCGCTAAAAGGGGGATAAAATTCACCAAAGAAGATTTTACCCAGCTCTTCGGCACCAGAAATGACTTAATAGTCAGAAGCGTTATAGGCAGAAAATTCCCTAAAAGAGACGTCAAAATCATAGTACAGGAAAAGGAAGAAACTTTTCGACGGAAGGCCATGGGGAAAATCAAGCCATTTCCCGGCGTAGTAAGACTCCTGAATGCCCTAAAGAAGGGAAATTTTAAACTAGGCTTGGTTTCTTCAGCGCCCAAGGAAAATATCGGCTTGGTCCTTAGTGAGCTTAATTTTGCAGGAATTTTTAATTGTATTGTTTCTGGTCAAGAAGTATCCGAGAGCAAACCCAGTCCCCAGATATATCTTTTAGCCGCTAAAAAACTGGAGGTGCCACCTAACGATTGTGTAGTGATTGAAGATTCCCCCTCGGGAGTTAAAGCAGCCAAAACTGCGGGGATGAGATGCCTGGCCATAACCAATACACACCCCCGACAAAAGCTCGCGGAGGCTGATAGAGTAGCTGATTCCCTAGAAAATGTGGATTTGATCACCTTGCTCCTAAGAGTTTAGAAAGGAGCCAGGATAAGGAAGAAGGAGGTTAAAATCATGGAGAGAAGTTTAGTTCTTATCAAACCTGATGCTATACAACGGGGATTGGCCGGGGAAATCATTTCTCGCCTGGAAAAAAAGGGGCTTAAAATCATGGCTATGAAGATGCTGCATATGGATAAAAATTTGGCCCAACGCCACTATGACATTCATAAAGGAAAAGCTTTCTTCGACGATTTGGTAAGTTTCATTACTTCTAGCCCACTCATCGCCATCGTATTCCAGGGTAAAAATGCCGTGGAAGTAATACGACAAATGATGGGAGAAACTGACCCAGCCAAAGCTCCCAGTGGCACTATAAGAGGCGATTTGGGCATTGATATTGGACATAACTTAGTACATGGTTCCGATTCACTGGAAAATGCCTCGAAAGAAATAGACTTATTCTTCTCAGCAGAAGAAATTTTCAACTATAACCGGGAGCTAGATACGTGGATCTATTGAATTCTAACTACGGGAGTTGCCTTATCCCATAATTTATCCAGTTGATAATAATCCCGCTCTAGCGGGGCAAATATATGAACAATAACCGAACCAAAATCAGCAAGCAGCCAACCTGAGTCAGGAGTCCCTTCATTATGATGAGGTATGATGTTTTTGGCTTTCAATACTTCATCAATACCTTGCCAGATAGCCTCGATATGCCGCTTGGTATCTCCAGTACAAATAACAAAATAATCCGCGAAAGAGCATAAAGCTCTAACATCCAACATAGCGATATCCCTTGCTTGCTTCTCAGAAGCAAGCTCAGTAGCCAAGCGCGCTATTTCCTCCGTTTCCAGAAAGGCACTAACCTCCTTTCATAATTATATCACTTATGGAAACATTTGACCAAGGACTATCTTGCCGTGTATATTTTAAAAATAATGTACCCAGCATTAGAACTCTACTGTAAGACTACTCTACTTGCAAATTTGAGAGTAAAATTTTTCAGTTTGCAATATATCTGCTATAATTGATACGAGGATAAAGATATGCAAGCAAAATGGTGGCGTAGTGGGTTTTTTTACCTGCTGCTTCTAGCAGTGATAGTGGCTCTGATATTTGCCTTTATGCCCGGCAAAGGTCCCGAGAGTGTAGAGTTGTCTGCTTTTGTCCAGAGCGCCAAACAAGGGCAAATTGATACCATCACGCAAAGTGGCAGTACGGTCAAGGGCTCGATAGATGACCAAGTCACAATTAAAACGCATTTTGACGGTACTACCTATGAGCTGGTCAATTTTCTCAAAGATGAAGGGGTAGTCATAGGAGTAGAAGGTGCAGGAATAAAGTTTGTCGTTGAACCTACTGGCGTTGATTGGGGGGCGATAGGACTAACAGTCATTCTACCTATTGTGTTGCTTGGGGCGTTATTTTACTTTTTATTCTTCCGTGCTGCCCGTGGCGCTGGCACACAAGCCTTCAATTTCAGCAAAAGCCGTGCCCGATTAACTCTTGACAAGAGGCCCGATGTAACCTTCGCCGATGTCGCTGGAACAGACGAAGCTAAAGAAGAGGTCCAAGAAGTGGTGGAATTCCTCAAGTCCCCCCAGAAATTCCAGGCACTGGGTGGACGCATACCTCGAGGAGTACTCTTGGTAGGGCCACCAGGAACGGGTAAGACTTTACTAGCCAAAGCTATAGCTGGAGAAGCTAAGGTACCCTTTTACTCTATTAGTGGTAGCGAATTTGTGGAGATGTTTGTGGGCGTCGGTGCCGCCAGGGTCAGAGACCTTTTTGAGCAAGCCAAGCGTAATGCGCCATGCCTTATATTTATTGATGAAATCGATGCCGTTGGCCGACACCGTGGTGCTGGCTTAGGTGGAGGCCACGACGAGAGGG